>JAABUJ010000263.1_pt1 | contig 113993 bp, 115 predicted proteins | sample 5559131 | NCBI WGS metagenome assembly JAABUJ01 (sample SAMN10711875, study PRJNA513366) | rock metagenome | isolation source: Antarctica rocks | place: Antarctica: Victoria Land, Mt New Zealand nord | collected 2016-01-07
GACCTCGTGATCGATGTAAGTTGCTCTCGTTCGGCATCTGTTAATGTGATTGCAGGAGCAACGCGCATGCAAATAGCGTACACCACATAACTATAAATAACAATACTTTAGGTGACCTACACTAGTGTGCTGACCCAGAAGTTCCTTGCGGAAGATCGCGAAGGATTTTTGGTCGGATCGAGGAGCGATGAGGGAGCAACGCCGTAGCGTTGTGACCGAAAAGCGACGACGAGCCGGCCGAAAAGACGAGCGAGATTTCGTAAGCGAACTTCTGGGTCAGCACACTAGGCTACGCGCTCACCTCGAAGGCGCGCCCGCGGGACGACGCGCACTTCGATCGTGCGTTCGGGGCGCTGTGACGCCCCCGTTGCTGCCTCGACCGGCTCTGCTTCCGTCGTGCGAAACGCGAAGCGGCGGCCGATGGTCGCGAGGGCGAGGATGCCTTCGAGCTCGGCGAACGGCTCGCCGATGCAGCGCTTGCTGCCGCCGCCGAACGGGAACGCCGCGAACTTCGAGATCTTCTCGCCGTCGAGCCAACGCTCGGGCCGGAACATCGCCGGGCCGGGAAACGCGTGCGGCTCGCGCGCGCTCAGTGCCGCACTGATGTACAGACTGGTCCCGGCCGGGATCGCGTAGCCGCCGAGCTCGATGTCCTCGAGCGGCCGGCGCGCGAAGGCGGGGACGGGCGGATGCAGGCGCATCGCCTCCGCGAACACCGCCGCCGTATACGGTAAGCGCGCAACATCCTCGACGCGCACGTCGCGATCGCGGGCGACCGCGTCGAGCTCCGCGTGGAAGCGGCGCTCGGCACTCGGATGCAGCGCGAGCAGATACCACGTCCACGTGAGCGCGATCGAGGTCGTCTCGTGGCCGGCGAGCACGAGCGTGACGAGCTCGCTACGTAGGGCGACGTCGTCGAGCTCGAAACCGTCGTCGCCGCGGGCCCGCGCGAGCGTCGCGACGAGATCGGCGCCGTCGGCCGCTCTCGCGCGCGCGACGATCGGCGCGAGGATCGCCTCGAGCCGCTTGCGCTCCTTGCGAAAGAAGAGCCCGCCGCCGCCGCGTTCGTTGAGCTTCGCGAGCAGCGGCGCGACGAGCAGCACCGTGAAGTCGAACGCCGAGCCGCGGCCGCCGATTTCCGAAAGGACCGAAGCGATCGCATCGGCGTCGTCACGCAGGTCCGCGCCGACGAGCGCGGTGCCGACGGCATCGAGCGTCAGCCGCCTCATCGCGCGGCCGATGTCGATGACGTCGCCGTCGCGCCACCCGGCCGCGACGCGCTCGCTCGCGGCGATCACGTCGGCCGCATACGTCATCACGCGCGCCTTCGAGAACGCGGGCTGCATGAGCCGCCGGCGCGCGAGATGCACCGGGTCCTCCGTCGTCAGCAGCCCCTCGCCCAGCAGATCGCGCGCGACCGCGGCGCCCACGTCGCGCACGAACTCGTGTTGCCGCGTAACGAGAATCTGCTCGACGAGCGCGGGATCGGCAAGGTAGACCATCGTCTGCCCCGGCAAGCGGAGCCGCGACACGGGACCGTAGTCGCGAGCCATGCGCGCGAACGCGGCGAGGATGCCCTCGCGAGCGAGGCGCGCAATCGTGGCGAGCCGAGCGCGGCCCGTCGGGCCGGGCGGCGTCGGCGCGATCGATTCGATCACGGGGTCGGCGCACCGCCACGGCGGCAGCGGTCGCTACAATACTTCACATCGTCCCACGACCGAGCCCACTTCTTCCGCCATGCGAACGGCAAGCCGCAACGGACGCATTGCTTGGTGGGTACGTCGGCTTTCTTCACTCTACGCATTGGGGTCACCGTGATCGTTCCCTTCCTGACGACGGCCATCGGCCTCACCTTCGGCTCGATCGCCGTCGGCTCGTTCGCCGCGACGAAGCCCTTCGCAGAGACCTACGGCCTGCCGGTCGAGAACGATCATGACATCGTGCTCTACCGCGCGGTCGGCGCGCGCGACCTCATCCTCGGCGCGATCACGATCGCCGCCGAACGGTCGGGCAGCACGAACACGCAGATCGCCGGTACCGTCTTCCTCAGCGCCCTCGCTGGCCTCGCCGATTTCAGCCTCATCGCCGCGGCGCCGGACTCGAAGAAGTCCCGGCTCCTCATCCACGGCGGCGGAACCCTCGGGCTCATGATCGCCGCGGCCATCATCGCAGCGACGCCCGAGAATTCCCAGGAGCAGTCGTCCGGCGAGGGGTAACTTGGCCCTAGAATTCAGCCGGTGCCGCGCGGCTTTCGCGCCGCCGGCATGCTAGGAGATCTTCATGCTCATCGGCGTCCCGCGCGAAGTCGTGCCGGGCGAGCGGCGCGTCGCGCTCGTTCCCGAATCCGTCGCGAAGTTCGTGAAGGCTGGTACGAACGTCATCGTCGAACGCGGCGCGGGCGACTCCGCTGCCTTTCCCGATGCGGCGTACGAGAAGGCCGGCGCGACGATCGCCGACGCCGCGGGCGTCTTCGCGCGGGCCGATCTGATCGCGAAGGTCGCGCGCCCGACCACCGACGAGCTCCGCCGGATGCGTGCGGGCCAGGCGCTCGTCGCCTTTCTCGCGCCGCTCGGCGATCCGGCTTCCGTCGATGCGTACGCGAAGGCCGGCATCACGGCGCTCTCGATGGACGCGATCCCGCGCACGACGCGCGCGCAGAGCATGGACGCGCTCTCGTCGCAGGCCAATATCGCGGGCTACAAGGCCGTGCTGCTCGCGGCCGCCGTCTCGCCGCGCTTCTTTCCGATGCTCACGACCGCCGCCGGCACGATCCGGCCGCAGCGCGCCTTCATCCTCGGCGCGGGCGTCGCGGGGCTGCAGGCAATCGCGACGGCGCGGCGCCTCGGCGCGCTCGTCTCCGCCTTCGACACGCGCCCCGTCGTCAAGGAACAGGTCATGTCGCTCGGGGCGACGTTCGTGGAGCTCGACATGGGCGAGGTCGACGGCGCGGGCGCGGGCGGCTACGCGAATGCGCTTTCGGCCGACCAGGAAACCCGTCAGCAAGAGAAGCTCGCCGAATACATGGCGGGGATCGACATCGTCATCACGACGGCCTCCGTCCCGGGCCGCAAGGCGCCCGTGCTCGTCACCGAGGCGGCGGTCCGCGGCATGAAGCCGGGCTCGGTGATCGTCGATCTCGCGGCCGAGGGCGGCGGCAACTGCGAGCTCACGCAGGCGGGCAAGATCGTCGAGCGCCACGGCGTCACGATCGTCGGCACGACGAACCTGCCCTCTACGATGCCAACCGACGCGAGCACGCTCTATTCGCGCAACGTCTTCGCGCTACTCGCGCTCGTCGTCAAGGACGGCGCGTTCGCACCCAATTACGAGGACGAGATCGTCGCCGGAACGACGCTGACGCGCGACGGCACGATCGTCCACGAACCGACCACGAAGGCACTCGCCGGGAGCAACGCATGAACGGTCTCCACTTCGTCACCGAGCTCACGGTGTTCGTGCTCGCGATCTTCGTCGGGCTCGAGGTCATCTCGAAGGTCCCGGCCACGCTGCATACGCCGCTGATGTCGGCCACAAACGCCATCCATGGCATCGTCGTCGTCGGGTCGTTGCTCGTGGCCGTGCAAGCGCAACCGCAACTGGGCTGGTTCCTCTCGATCGTCGTCGTCTTCCTCGCCTCGCTCAACGTCTTCGGCGGCTACGTCGTGACGCAGCGGATGCTCGCGATGTTCAAGCCTCGTGTCGCGCCGCCGCCGCGCGGTGCCGTGAGAATCGAGACGAAGTAGGTGACGACCGAGATCACCGCCTCGGCCGTCTGGGTCGAGATCGCCTATCTCATCACGGCGGTCTGCTTCATCGTCGGCCTGCGCTACATGAGCACGCCGAAGACGGCGCGGCTGGGCAACTATGTCTCGATCGCCGGCATGGTGATCGCGCTCCTCACCACGGCGTCCCAGCTCAATTGGGCCGCGTCGTGGTGGATCGCGCTGATCGGCCTCGGCGCGGGAGCGGGCGTCGGCATCTACTTCGCGCGTACCGTCAAGATGACGGCGATGCCGCAGATGGTCGCGATCTTCAACGGCGCGGGCGGCGGCGCGGCGGCTCTCGTTGCGATCGCCGAGTATCTCTCGCGCGATCCAAACAACCTCGCGGTTCCGCCTGAAGAGTCGATCACGAGCGTCCTCACCGCGATCATCGGTGCGATCAGCTTCACGGGTTCCATCGTCGCGTTCCTCAAGCTGCAAGAGCTGATGACGGGCCGCCCGATCGTCTACAAGGGTCAGCAGGCCGTCAACGCCGCGCTGCTCGGCATCGCGGTGCTCGGGCTCATCCTCGTCGGCGCCGGCGCGATCCCGGTTGCCGCGTTCTTCATCGCCCTCGTCGCGGCGGCCGCGCTCGGCGTGCTCTTCGTGCTACCGATCGGCGGCGCGGATATGCCGGTCATCATCTCGCTGCTCAACTCATTCACCGGCCTCGCCGCGGCGCTCACGGGCTTCGCGCTCAACAACGACGTGCTCATTATCTCGGGCGCTCTCGTCGGCGCCTCCGGCACGCTGCTGACGCTCATGATGGGTAAGGCGATGAATCGTTCGGTCGCCAACGTGCTCTTCGGTGCCTTCGGTGCCGTCAAGCCGACCGAGGGCGGCGGCGGCCCGGCACACGCGGGCTCCGGGGTCGTTCGCGAATCCTCGGTCGACGACGTCGCGACGATGCTCGCCTATGCGCGCCAGGTCGTCGTCGTGCCGGGCTACGGCATGGCCGTCGCGCAAGCGCAGCACAGCGTCCGCGAGCTCGCCGATCAGCTCGAGAAGAAAGGCGTCGAGGTCAAGTACGCGATCCATCCGGTCGCCGGCCGCATGCCCGGCCACATGAACGTCCTGCTCGCCGAGGCGAACGTGCCGTATCCGGCGCTCTACGACATGGACGACATCAACCCGGAATTCACGCGCACCGACGTCGCGCTCATCATCGGCGCGAACGACGTCACGAATCCCGACGCCCGCACGAATACGGCAAGCCCGATCTACGGTATGCCGATCCTCGACGTCGACAAGGCGAGCCAGGTTGTCGTGCTCAAGCGCTCGATGAAGCCCGGCTTCGCGGGGATCGACAACCCGCTCTACGAGCTCGACAATACGTCGATGCTCTTCGGTGACGCGAAGGCCTCGATCGACAAGCTCGTCGGCGCCGTCAAGACGCTATGACGGTGTATGAGGGCGGCGACGCGTTCGACGCGCTCTACGGCGAGATGCAGCACTGCGACGTGAAGCTCGTGCCGCTCTCGGAGAAGCATCTCTTCGCGTTCGACCGCGCCTTCCACGAGGATACGGATCTCTGGGAGTGGTTGCTGATCGCCCAGCCGCGCTCGCAATCGGAAACGACCGAATGGTTCGCGCGCACGCTGCTCTCGCGTTCGAATCGCACGTCGGCGCCGTTCGCGATCGAGCTCACGTCGGGCGAGATCGTCGGCACGACCGCGTTCCGCCAGATCCGGCCCGAGCACGGCGGCGTCGAGATCGGCAGCACCATGATTTTCGCACCGTATCGCCGGACGCGCGTGAACTCGGCGTGCAAGCTCATGATGCTGCGCCGCGCGTTCGACTCCGATTTCGTGCGCGTCGAGCTCATCACCGATACGCGGAACACGCGCTCGCGCAACGCGATCGAGCGGCTCGGCGCGTCGCTCGAGGGCGTGCTGCGGTCGTATCAGCGTCGCCACGACGGCACGATGCGCGATACGGCGGTCTACTCGATCACGGCCGACGAATGGCCGCGCATCCGCACTCGCCTCGAGGCGATCTGATCATGGCCGATCGCGATGCGCTCGCTGCCGACATCGCGGCGATCGGCCGTCAGGAGAAAGCGCTCGCGTTGCCGGCGTTCGACGCGAACGTCGCATGGGCGATCGGGTCGGCGCTCCGCGAGCGAGCCGCGACCGAATCGCTCGCGATCGCGATCGAGATCCGGCGCATCGACCAGCAGCTCTTCTTCGCCGCGATGCCCGGCGCGACGCCGAACAACGTCGCGTGGGTCGCGCGCAAGGCGGCGGTCGTTATGCGCTTTCATAAGAGCTCGTACGCGATGGGTCTCGGGCTCAAGCGCGACGGCCATTCGCTCGCCGGTCGCTACGGTCTCGCCGACGCCGACTACGCGGCCAACGGCGGCGCGTTTCCGCTCGTCGTGACCGGCGCCGGGCTCGTCGGATGCGCGACGGTCTCGGGCTTGCGTCAGCGCGAAGATCACGAGCTCGTCGTCGACGTCCTCGCGGCGCACCTCAGCATCGATCGCGCGACGCTCACCTTACCGCACGCGTAACTCCACGTCGCATCGAGCGTCGGCGACGAAGCTGTAGAACAGGCTCGTCGCGGTCAGCCATCGATGATCGCGCGTCGCTCGCGAGCAAGCCGGCGGAGCCGACCGCAACGGCGCGCACGATGACGACTCAGCCTTCGCGAGCGATCGGCTTCCATGACGTAAAGCCGCTCCGACGGAACCGCGGGTGCGCGACGTACGCTTCGCGGGCTGTCGCGGGCAAGGCTCGAGCCTACTGCTCGTTGGTCCTGAGCGCTTCGGCGGGAATGGGCGCCGGGGTCGCAGTCGTCGCTTCGGTGCAGACGCGCTGCGGACGATCGGTCACCGCGACGTATCGCTGGCCTTTGCCGATCCGGACATCCTTCTTCGAGCCGAACACGCCTTGGTTCATTCGCGACTCGGTTCGATCGAACTCGACGTGAACCGTATCGCCGCAGAAGTTATAGACGTCGTCAACCGAGACGCGAAGGTTCGCCGCCTTGCCCGATTCGCCGTTCTGCCCTTCCTCGACTTGACCGTCGGCGGTATCGCCGGACTTCGCAACGACCCGACCGTCGACGATCGCGTCCTGGGTCACGATGTAGCGGATCTTCGCGCCGGTCTTCGCCGAGTACGACGACTCGCCGTATTTCGTGCGGACGACGATCGGCGTGTCGCGCGGCACCAGAAAGAGCGGCGACGGCGCCGGTGCGGCCGGCACCACCGGCGCGGCGGTCGGGACGCTCGGCGTCCCGGGCACCATGTCGACCGGCTGCGACGAGATCGGCGAAACGACGGGCGTCGGCACGGGCGTGCCCGGGGTGGCAGACGGTGTGACGGGCTGCGCGGACGACGCGCCGGCATTGAGGAAGACGAGCGAACCAATCACGATGGCAACGACCGAAGCGTTCATGGTCGAAGCCTAGAGGCTCGGCCCCTCGCAGTCAACGTCGGCAATCGCGAACCGAGCCATGAAACGTTTACCTCGCGGTTCATGCCACGGGCAACACGGAGCAGCGGCCTGAGCGTTTCCGTTCGACGCGACGGCGCTGGTTCCATCACGAGCATCCGGGGACCCGAGTCGGCGAGTACCGGAAAGTAAACGCGATGCGTGCGCTGGTCGACGGCTACGATGTGCGCGTTCTTCGCCAAGAACGCCTCACCGATTTTGTGAAGGGAGGCTCCCGCTACGAGCACGGAGACCGTGCCACTCTCCGTCGCGACGTACAAGAGCGATCGTTCATCATCGTAAGCGAGGACGTCTGGGTCGGCACCGATGTCGATGATCTGCGTCTGCTTGAGCGAAACGAGGTCAAAGACGACGAGCTGCGCGTTAGCTTCGCACGCGATGTACGCTTTGCGATGGGACGCATCGAGAGAGAGGCCGTGATTGCTGCCGCAGCCCGAGAGCGTGTAACGCGCGACGATCGCATCTTTTGCAGGGTCGATGGCGACGAGCTCGCCGCGCGTCTGCACATTGACGTACACGCGGTGCGTCGCCGCATCGTATTGGGTGTTGCCGACGTCGCCGCCAAGCGGAATCGTGGCGATTCGTGCGTTCGCCTTCGTGTCGATCACGGTATCGGTAGCACCGTGCTCGTCGGAGACGTAGAGCTTCTGATCGGCCGCATCGTAGGCCATCCCGTCGGGATAGGTCCCGCCGGGGATGCGCGCGGTTATCTTGAGGGTGCGCTCATCGATGACGACCACGTCGCTCGTTCCGGTTGCCGTCGCAAACACGCGCCCGAGTTGCGAAACGGCAAGCACGCCGTGCACATGGTCGATGTCGGGAATCGTCGCGACGACCCGGTTGGTCTTGACGTTGAAGACGACCACTTCGCTCGCGGCGAGATGCGCGAGGAACAACAGATTGGTCCTGGGATCCAGGCTTTCGTAGTCGAAGCGCGACGCCGAGCCCGGCAAGGGTACCGTCGCGACCGTTCTGAGCGGCAAAGCGGGAGCGACATTGGCGACTCGATCGTGCCCACACCCGATTGCGGCAGCGGCAACGACGGCCGTCAGCAGGATCGATCGGGGCGAAAAAGACAGCATGACGTCTCTTCTGCGTACCACGCAAGAGCGGACGACGGTGACCCGTTGCACGCGCCCTTCGACCGGTGGAGCGAGGGGGTTGCCGTGGTGCCACGGTTCAGTTCGTCGGGAGTGAGCCGTTCCGTTCGGGCGTCGGATACGCGGCATCGATCGCCGCGAGCTCCGTGGCGTCGAGCTCGAGATCGCCCGCGGCGGCGTTCGCTTCGACGTGCGCGATCTGATTCGCTTTGGGGATGACGAACGAGAACGGCTCGCGCAGCAACGCCGCAAGCGAGACCGCCTCCTTCGAAACGCCGTGCCGCTGCGCGATCTCGCCGAGCACGCGCTCGCCGTCCTTTGACCGCGGCCGTGAGAGCGGCGTATAGGCAACGAACGCCGCGCCGTGCTCGGCGCACCACGGAATCTCGTGATCCTCCGGCGTGCGCTGCGCGAGATTATAGTAGATCTGATTGCACGCGATCGGCGCGTGATCGAGCCCGGCGCTCGCTTCGCGGAGGTCCCACGGATCGAGATTGCTCACGCCGAGGCTGAGGATCTTGCCCTCATCGACGAGCTCCTCGAGTCCATGCATTGCCTCGGCGAGATCGCCGCCGCGCCAGTGCAGCAGATACGAATCGAGATAATCGGTCTTGAGCCGACGCAGTGAATTCTCGCACGCGCGGCGCATGCTCGCGGGCGTCGCGTTGGACGGGACGACCTTCGAGACGAGGAAGAGGGTCGCGCGATCGTACGGGGCGATCGCCTCCGCGACGAGATCCTCGGAACGTCCCGAGCCGTACATCTCCGCGGTATCGATGTGCGTCATCCCGAGCTCGATGCTGCGCCGCAACGCTTCGACGTTCGGCGTCGGCCACGTTCCCTGCCCGACCACCGGAACCTCGACGCCCGTGGGACCAAACGGTCGCGTCCGCATCAGTGCGGCAAGTACTTTGCGGCATGCTTGGTCATCAGACCCGGGAACGGCTCGACGTCCTGATATGACGCGGGGTGATCCATCGGTACGACGCGGACCGCCACATCGGTATGGCCGAGCGTCATGGAGATCGTGCCGTTCGTGAAAATGGTGCTAACGTCGTCGATCGTGCGCTCAAAGTGATTCGCGCTATCACCGAGCGCGTCGTTGCCGGGATACGGCGAACCGAGATCCGGCAGGAACACGATCAGCGTCCCGAGCGACGATTCATACAGGCACATGTGGCCCGTCGCGCCCTGCAAAGCGTAGGGCTTCTGCGTTTCCGAATCGATCTGCCACTGCGTGTACGTCGTGATCTGCGCCTTCGTGATGAACTCGCAGGCGCGCCAGACGTGCGGGGCCGGCTTGACGGTTCCGGCCGAGGCGTGTCCGACCGCTGCGGATGCGGCGGCCGGCGCGAAGATCGCGCCGGCGAGTGCCGTGGCACAAGGGGCAAAACCGAGTCGGCGTATGGAACGTCTCTGGGATCTCACCGACTGCTTCTTCCCCGCCCGTCGCGAGCACGTCCCGCCGTCACCGGTCAGCCTGCGCTCGGGTCGTAGGCGGCGACGAGCGGCGGCTCCTCGACGGGCGGCAACGTCCGAATCTCCGACGCTTCGGGCTTGCCCGAACGCTCGAACGGCTCGAGGCGCTGCGGCCCGCCGCCGCCGAGCGCGCGCTCGATGGCCGCGAGTACGCGAACGTCGGCGAGACCCTCCTCGCCACTGGGCTGCGGATCGCGGCCGTCGATCACGCACTGCGAGAAGTACTGCGTCTGGCCGCCGAATTGCCCGACGATCGGAAATGCACGCGTTTGCGGCTCGCCTTGGCCGATCTGAAGCCGATATTTTTGAGCCTTACGAAAATCGAACGCCGGCTCGACGTCGAGCGACCCGTTCTTCCCGATCAGTCGGTACTGATCGACGGCGAGCGCCGCGTACGAACACGTGAACTGCGCGATCTCGTTGCCCGGGAACGTCAGCGTCACGGAGACGGTATCGTCGAAGTCGCCGAGACCGGCGTCGGGATTGCGCACGCCGACCGCCGTCACCGAGATCGGTTCGGTGCCAAAGAGATTGCGCGCCGCGTTGATCTGGTACGTGCCCATGTCCGGCACGGGGCCGGCCCAGTAGCCCATCGACGCGCGATGATTCTTCGGCGACACGCGCTGCGCGAAGACCGAGCTGAAGAAGCGTGCTTCACCGAGCGCCTTCGAGCGCGCGACCCCGAGCGCCGCGAGGGTGCCGGCCTCGAAGTGCAGCCGGTATGCGATCATTAACTTCGCGCCCGACCCCTTTGCGGCGGCGATCATGGCCTCGCAATCGGCGACGCTCGCGGCCATCGGCTTCTCGCAGAGCACGTGGATGCCGGCTTCGAGCGCGGGCACCGCATATTTCGTGTGCTCGTCGTTGGGCGTTGCGAGATAGATCGCGTCGATGTCGCCCGACGTCACGAGGTCGGCGAAGCCGTCGTAGCCGCACGCCTTCGAGAAGCCATAGTGCTCGCGCAGCTCGACGGCCTTGCGCGAGTCGCCCGTGACGACGGCCGTCACCTCCGAGTTCCCGGTCGAGGCGAGACCCGGCAGAAAGGCGGCCTGTGAGATCCAGCCGGCACCGACGACGGCGTAGCGAACGGTCTTCTTGGGAGCGGCAACGGACACGGGCGACCTCCGGACGGGCGAGGTTTGCGTCATTCCCATGACGCGACGATCGACTCCATCACCGCCCGGACGCCCGCGGCCGCAGCTTCCAAGCGTAGGCGTTCCAGGTCGGCATGAACGCGTTCGGCGCGAAGTCAGCGAGCCGCGGCCCGACCGCATAGACGTACGTCGCCGAGAAGAGCCACATCACCGGGACGTCGCGCGCGACGATCCGGTCGATCGCGACGTACGCGGCGCGGCGCTTCCCGCGCTCGGGCTCGGTCGCGCCGATCGCTTCGAGGCGCTGCACCGCGCGATCGCACCAGCGCATGTAGTTCTGCCGCGCCGACCCGCAGCCGTAGAGAAAGCGATCGTCGGGATCAGCGCCCATCGCCCACGGCACGTAGGCGAGATCGAACTTCCCACGCGCGAGCACGCCGCCGTCGGCCGCCGGCAGAAAGAGCTGCGCGTTCGAGACCGGGACGATCGTCACGGAGACGCCGCGTTCGTCGAGCTCACGCTGCACGACCGCCGCCGTGCGAACGCCGGTCGTCGTCTCGGGAAACTGCACGTACTCGAGCGCGAGCGGGTGCCCGGCCTTGCGCCGCCGGCCGTCTGAGCCGCGCCGCCAGCCCGCCGCATCGAGGTCGCGATCCGCGGCGCCCGGGTCGAACGCCGGCTGCGCGACCGCCGCGTCGTACGCCCACGAGAAGCGCGGCCGATCGCTCTGCGCGACGGGATAGCGGCCGAGAGTGATCTTCTTCGAGATGCCGCCGCGGTCGATCGCGGCCGCGAGCGCTCGACGAACCCGCGGATCGTCGAGCGGCGGATGCTCGACGTTCATCGCAATCCCCGCGACGAGCGCCGTCGCGACGCTCGGGAAGGTGAGACCGGGCGTACCGCCCAGGGCCGGCACCTGAGACGGCGCGACGAGTACGAAGTCGATCGCGCCGGAGCGCAGCAGCGTCAGGTTCGTTTGCGGGTCGGGCACGATCCGCACGTCGAGCGCGGCGACGCCGGGGCGGCCGCGCCAGTAGCTGGGATTCGCGACGTAGTGGATGCGGTCGCCGCGTTGCCACGACTCGAAGCGGAACGGACCGTCTCCGACGAGGGGCTCGGCGCCGAACGGTGCCTTCGCGAGCGGCGCCGCGCGCTCGAGGACGTGGGCCGGGAGCACGTACTGCGCGTTCGGGCCCGGCGCGAAGAACGTCGCGACCGCGGGCGCCCAGGCCGCGCGGAGATGCAGCCGGACCTCGAGCGGGCCGCGCGCCTGCGCCCGATCGACGAGTTCGTAGCCCTCGCGGCTCGCCACGGGGTTCGCATCATTTCGGATGGCCGCGAGCGTGAAAAGGACGTCGCGCGAGGTGACCGGGACGCCGTCGCTCCAGCGCACGCCCGGCCGCAGACGGTAGACGATCGTGCGGCCGTCGCGCGAGAGCCCGCCGTTACGGACCGTCGGCAGCTCGCGCAGCAGTGCGGGCACCGCGCGGCCGCTGCCGTCGAGATCGTAGAACGGCTCGAACGCGAGCCGCGCGAGCTGACCTTCGACGTTCCCGGCGTCGGGGTGCGCAAAGAGCGGATTCAGCGACGCCGGGTCGGCCGCCACGTCGAACCGGACGGTTTCGCCGCCGGCCGGCACGCCGTGGGAGCCGCCGGTCGGGGTACACGCTCCCAGCGCCAGCAGCGCGATGCCAACGGTCATGCCGGGCCGGTCTCGGGTCAACCGGCGCAACCTCGAATTCGAACCCGGCCTTACAGGATTGTCCACTATGGAAACGATCGCGCGGGACACCCGCCTCAAACCTCCGGTCGCCCCGGCTGCACTCGAGCACCGGAATCTACGGCAAGGGGAATTCTGGCGCACGATCCCCGCCTATCGTGACGTCGACGAAGCGACGTTCATGGACCATCTCTGGCAGTCACGCCATTCGGTGAAGTCCGTCGACGAACTGCTCGCGACGGTCGAGGGGCTCGTCGATCCGTCGTTCGCGAGCGACGCGCGCGAAGGCTTTCGCCGCGCACCGATGCAGGTGCGCGTCTCGCCGTACGTCATCGCGTCGATCGACTGGTCGCGGCCGTACGGCGATCCGATCCGCACGCAGTTCATTCCGGTCGCCTCGAAGCTGCGGCCCGATCATCCCAAGCTCGAGCTCGATTCGCTGCACGAGCAGGAGGACGCGCCCGTCCCCGGCCTGATCCATCGCTACGCCGATAAAGCACTCTTTCTGCCGGTCAACGTCTGCCCGGTCTATTGCCGGTTCTGCACGCGCTCCTACGCGATCGGCGGCGATACCAATACGGTCGAGAAGGCAGCGCTCGCGACCTCGCCGCGCCATTGGCAGGATGCCTTCGCGTACATCGCGAGCCGGCCCGAGCTCGAAGACGTCGTGATCTCCGGCGGCGATGCGTTCCAACTCGCGCCGAAGTCGATCGAGACGATCGCCGATGCGTTGCTCGCGATCCCACACGTGCGCCGCATTCGCCTGGCGACCAAAGGCCTCGCGGTCATGCCCATGAAGGTCTTGACGGACGCCGCGTGGCTCGACGCCGTGACGTCGTTCGTCGAACGCGGCCGCGCGCAGGGCGTCGACGTCGTCATCCACACGCACTTCAATCATCCCAACGAAATCTCGTGGATCACCGAGCGCGCGTCGCGCGTGCTCTTCGAGCGCGGCATCACCGTGCGCAGTCAGAGCGTGCTCATCCGCGGCGTCAACGACGACTCGGTAACGATGACGACGCTCGTGAAGCGCTTGAGCTACATCAACGTGCAGCCGTACTACGTCTACATGCACGATCTCGTGAAGGGCGTCGAGGATCTGCGGACGTCGATCGCCACGGCGGTCGAGATCGAGAAGGTCGTGCGCGGCGCGACGGCCGGCTTCAACACGCCGACGTTCGTGTGCGACGCGCCGGGCGGCGGCGGGAAGCGCGACGTGCACAGCTTCGAGCACTACGACCGGCACAACGGGATCGCCGTCTACACGGCGCCGAGCGTGAAGCCCGGTGCATACTTCATGTACTTCGATCCCATCGATGGGCTCGGGCCCGACGCGCGGCGACGCTGGTCGCAGCCCGCGGCGGTCGAGCACATGATCGAGGAAGCGCTTTGCCGCGCCGGTGCACCGCACCGCGCGAAGGAGGTCGCCGCCTGATGGTCATCGTCAACGTCGTCTATCGGTTCGCGCCCGAACACGTCGCCGAAGTCGAGGCGCGCCTCGAAGCGTTGACGGTCGCCACGAAGGGCGAGCCCGGCTGCCTCGGCTACGCGGCGTTTCGAAGCACGGACGACCCGGCGCAATTCCTTATCCACGAAGCGTACGCCGACGAGGCCGCGATCGAGGCGCATCGCGCGGCGCCGCACTATGCCGAGCACGCCGTCGGCTTGCGGAAGCTCGCGCTCTCGCGCGAGCTCGGGCTGTACCGACCGCTCTCGGAATAGATCGCTCGCGGCCACGTCCCGAGCCGGGCAATGGCTCGGCGTGGCGAAAACGGTCGAGACGATGAGTACCGGTCGCTTCCCCCGCTCTCCGTCTCGCCTGCCCGTGCGGCGCCTCTTCGAGCCGGCGATCGCCGCGAGCGCCGCGATCGCCGCCGTGATCACAATCCGAATGGCGTCGAGCCTCGCGTGGCTCGATAGCGCGCTCGTGGGGAAGGACGCGAAATTCGCGCCCGACTTCATCAGCGGCGCGGGCCTCGCGATGCGCGTCACCTCGACGTTCGTACATACGGCGATCGCGCCCGGCGTCGCAGCGTTCCTACGCGACGTCGTCGTCCCGAACGCGCACCTCTTCGCGGTGTTGGTCGCCGTCGGCGATCTCGCGATCGGGATCTCGCTCTTCTTCGGCTTGCTCACGCGGCTCGGCGGCTTCTTCGAGATCGTGCGCGCGCTCACGAACATCGCGATTGCGGGCAGCACCGGCGCCGACACCGCCGGTTACAACGGGATGCTCATCGTCGCGGGCGCGATCGCAATCGGCACGGGTGCCGGTCGGACGTTCGGTCTCGATCGCGTGCTGCTCACGCGTTTTCCGAATTCGAAAGTCTTGCGGCTCGTCGCGTAAGTCGAGCGTCCGCCGCCGCGTTCGGGCCGTTCGGGAGGCGTCATCTTCCGCGGTCGCGCACGAGAGTGGATGCCCCTCGATTCGACGCTCGCCACGCCGCCCATCGCCGAGAAGCGCCCGGTCACCACGACGATCCACGGTCGAACGATCGTCGATGAGTACGCGTGGCTGCGCGACCGTGACGAGCCGGCGACGATGGCGTATCTCGACGCGGAGAACGCGTACGCCGATGCCGTCATGGCGCCGCATGCGGAGCTCCGCGCCGCGCTCTACGACGAGATGCTCTCGCACGTCAAGCAGACGGATCTTTCGGTACCGTATCGGCTCGGCGACTTCGAATATTGGTCGCGCACCGAGGAGGGGCTTCAGTATCCGTTCCTGATGCGCAAGCGTCACAGCATCGAGGACGGTGCCGAGGAAACGGTCCTCGATCTCAACGCGCTCGCCGAAGGCAAGCCGTATCTCGGGCTCGGCGCGTACGAGATCAGCGACGACGGCAATCTGCTCGCCTATTCCGTCGACTTCATCGGCTACCGTCAGTACGAGCTGCGCGTCAAGGACCTGCGCACGGGCGAATTGCTTCCCGAGCGCGTCGAGCGCGTCGGCTCGGTGTCCTGGTCGGCGGACGGCGCGACGCTCTATTTCACGACCGAAGACGACGTCAGCAAACGGCACGACTCGTTCTGGCGGCTGCATCTCGGCGAACCCGTGCCGACGCGATTGTATTTCGAGAAGGACGACCGCTTCGACGTCGGCTCCGCGCGCACGAACGATCGCACGCACGTCCTTCTCGGGTCGTACAGCAAAGCGACGACCGAATGGCGTGCGCTCCGCGCGGACGTTCGCAATGCCGAGCTGCACGTACTCGAGCCGCGCGTCGACGATCACCGGTACAGCGTCGAGCACCACGGCGATCGCTGGTTGATCGTCACGAACCTCGAAGCGGTTGAGAATCGACTCGTGTGGGCGCCTGAAGCGACGCCCGGCCGCGAGCACTGGACGACGCTCGTTCCCGAGCGCGACGGCGTGCATCTCGAGAACGTCGAACCGTTTCGGCATTTCGCGATCTTGAGCGAGCGTCGCGACGCGTATAGTGATATCGAGATCCTCGACCTCGCGACGAACGAGCTAAGGACCGTGGCGATGCCCGAGGCCGTGCATACTGTCGATGCGCAGCAGAATCCCGAATTCGCGACCGATACGTATCGCTTCGCGTACACGTCGCTCGTCACGCCGAAAACCGTCATCGCGCTCGACATGCGCGACGGCTCACGCGCCACGCTCAAGCAAACCGAAGTCCCCGGCTACGATCCGGACTCGTACGTCTCCGAGAAGCTGATCGCGACGGCCCGCGATGGAACGCGCGTGCCGATCTCGATCGTCCGCAGGCGCGATGCTCCCAGCGGCGGCCCGGCGCCAATGCTGCTCTACGGCTACGGCTCGTATGGGATTTCGATCGATCCAACGTTCTCGCCGACGCGGCTCGTGCTGCTCGATCGCGGCGTGACCTTTGCGATCGCGCATATCCGCGGCGGCGGCGAACTCGGGGAACGCTGGCGCACGGCCGGCCATCTCCAGCGCAAGATCACGACGTTCGAAGACTTTGCCGACTGCGCCAAGTTCCTGATCGCCGAAGGCCTCACGACGTCCGAGCAGCTAGCGATCCAGGGTGGCAGCGCGGGCGGTCTCCTCGTCGCCGCAACCGTCAACGCCGAGCCCGAGCTGTTTCGAGCCGCGATCGCGCAAGTACCGTTCGTCGACGTGATCAACACCATGCTCGACGAGACGCTTCCGCTGACGACCGCCGAGTATCTCGAATGGGGCGACCCGCGTGACGAGCGCGATTTCGAGTATCTCACGCGCTACTCACCGTATGACAACGTGATAGCCGCTCGCTATCCAGCGATGCTCGTCAAGGTCTCGCTCAACGACAGTCAGGTTCCGTACTGGGAAGGCGCGAAGCTCGTCGCGCGCTACCGGAGTCTCTCACGATCTGAGAGCTTCCTCCTCGTCACAAACATGGGCGCCGGCCATGGCGGAGCGTCGGGCCGCTACGACCATCTTCGCGAGACCGCATTCGATTACGCCTTTACTCTAAGCTTGATTACCGCTCGGTTGGAATCAACACGCGCGTAAGTTCGCTTCGTGGTGTTTTCCATTCTCAGCTGTATCGGTTCTCGTTTCGGGTACGTCGCCTAATGATCGCTACGTATGCGGTATACGCGCAGCGCTTGAGTCCGAAGCGAATCGACTTCGCCGTACCTGCGAACATCGAATCGTCGGCGTCCAACTGACGGTAAGCGCCATAATATCGTCCTTGACTTCGTCCGACGACTTCTCAAGGACTTTCGTAAAAATCGACTAACTAGCCACACAACATTGAGACGAGGTCTAATACATGAGACGCGAACCGTGCTTTACGTTCGTCGGACTATCGCTATTATCAACCTTTATTACCGGCTGCGGCGGTGGTGGTGGAGGCAGTCCGTCGCCTCCGACCGCATCAACTCCTACACCCATTATCATGGACCACCCGGCGGCCGCCGGAGACACCTTCTCGAAATCCGGGACGGCTTGGGACATTGTTGACGTCAAGACGACGCTTTACGGAGTATCCGATAACCCGAATCCAAGCGCTTACACGTATCTAAAAGTCGATGTAACTTTCGCGCAAGACGTCTCTTCCGCGCTCCCGTTACCTGGTCAAGCTTTGACACTTGGTTCGCAACTAGGAGTGGGGATAACAATCTCTGATTCCCCTTCTGCGAACGCAAACACAGCAGCGTTTTCCTGCTTGACGCAAAGCATTCAAAATTACGACTTTGATTCATCAGGATCGCCACGTCTTGCGGACGATAATTACGGAATTCTTAACTCCGGTGGCATCAACGTTTCTCAGCCAGGCAACGTTACCACCGAGGCTCAAACTACAGTCACGGGTAATGTTTTCTCGCAAACGTTCCGTCTCGGAGTGATTGGAGTTGCGGAAACGGCCACGGCACCATTGCTTGGCGTTGCCGTAAACACGGCAAATGGTAACGCCATTCCTAGCATTTCCTTTTTCACAGAGACGGATTGTGTTCCGCGGCAAGTCGAGGAGTATTTTACGAAATGAAGGCCTAATTAGCGAAGGTCGAATCCTCGGAATCTCCTTTCTTCCAATTCTTGTTTGCTGAACCTGAGTGTCGGTATTCACCCTGTGAATTCACGTCGCTGTTTGGAGGCGCATCAAATATTGTCTCGGACGGCGTAACGCACGGTGCTTCATAGATCCAGACTAGCGTTTCTTCGTTAGGGACGTATGCATGATGTGGAATTGTCGGCATATCGGCCGCACTTGGTACGTCAAGTTTCGGATCATTCGCGTGTTGAGCGTCCTTTGAATTTACACAGGTCATCTGCGAATTTAGCGCCGTCTTCGTATATGCTCCTGGAACAGAGGCGTCTGGCGAAGATGCTTGCTGACTTTTCTCGTCGAGCAATCGCACTCCGCCGCTATCTCCTTCGGAGTCGTCAATGGCGGCAACGTTAGCGCTCACGTCTCTAACAGCGGTTACCGCGAAGTATGGAAGTGTATTCAGATATCGTCCGGTTATGGTCGACGATCGACTGGCCGCACTGTGAAGCGGTCCTGAAAGCGTCTTATACAGAGTCGTCGTTATTGTAATCGAAGCTCTGCCTTCTTGTAGGGCTGGTTCCAAATTAAGCGCAGTGCTTTGCTGGCCTGCTTGTGTCTGATCGGCCGTTCCTCCGGTCACACGCCATTGGTTGATGAACTGCCAACTACAGCCTGTATCGACACAACCGAAGCTTCCAGAGCCCGACCCGACACGGAGCACAACCGGCTGACTCTCAGAATCATTTAGCGCAAGGGTGTCGCGCGCCCAAGACTGAGCGTCGTTGAGTGCGCGACCCGAAGCGATCTGCAATGCAAATGCCATTTTCTGATTCGCTATGTTTTTGCGACGGTGAAGTTTGTTGCTAGTATTACACCGACGAGAAATAGGAGCGCCGAGACGAGACTAAGGGCTTGGATCAGCATGATCGACTTTACAGCTGTGGCTTCCCGACGCCGGGTGCCACCGGGCATGGATTATCCTCGGCCGCATCGGGTAGGCTAGCACTCGCAACATCCGCGTAGAGAGCGTAGACCGTTTCCGGATATCGATCTGGGACGTAATTCACGTAGAGGCCTCCCTTATCGGCTCCGTTTGGCCGTAGTTTGTACAAGTTGAAGTCGCACCATCGCTTCCAGGCACTGGGTTCGTCCGTCTCCGGATGGAAACTATATACGAGCTGAGCATACACGTTTTGCCAGCTGATGTGGAAAGTATCAAATAGACCAGAAGCGGTCGTGTATTTCTCTGAATAGACATAAACACGAAAAGTCGCCTTTTGATGCACCGTAAAGCCGCTCGGGAATGCACTTGTTGCGAGATGAATGGTTCGAGATCTATTATCAGTGGTGATATTTACTTGGACGATCGTGTTCCCGCCATACAGATCCGGAGAGGGCTTATCGCCGTTGCGAAGGATCCCAACGGGCTCTGAGACGAGCGGTGAGGTAGATTGCGTTGCGACGGTTTGTAGTACGGACGCGTAAGGATTTGCAGCCTTTGTAAGGTCTGCAACCTCGAACGTTCTTGCAGAGAAATTTGAGACGTGTGTGATCGGCGAATATGACGCCCTTGGATCGATCACGCCGGTTAACGCATTTCGAACTCCGACTGAACCTTGATCATCGAAGTCGTAGCGTTGTAAGGTGGATTTCGTAGCGTCGTACTCATACGCCCAGGAGAGATCGTGGTTGAGTGAGTCACGCGTGAGGAACGCAACCTCATGGCCCGGCTGCCCCTGGAGAGCATTCGGTTTTCCGAATACGTCGGTGAACGGGACATAGACGGCGTATGCGCTCGCGGCGTCCGAACGCATGCGGTCGGCTTCTTGATCGAGCGTCGCAATCGAGCTCGTGACGTTCCCCTGTGCGCGCAGAACGTGATTGAGCATGACGACAACCGAGAGCGCGGCAATGCCAAGGCCGACGAACAAGCCGATCGCGAGAAGCATTTCTGCAACGACGAAACCGCGTTGGTCTTTCATGAGTGCGGAACCGGCTCGGGAGTCGGGGTCACGGTCGAACCGGGCGGCGGTGCCTGCTGAACGAGCGACTGCTGCTCGGTAACGGTCTGACCGTCGCGTTCGATCGTAATGTTCGCGACGACCGTCGACGTCGCCGATCCGATCGCGAGCTGCTGGCTCGTGAAATCGATGATGATCGTTTCGGGGAGACCGTCGGAATCGACCGTCGATGTCGAATGTTTTCCGATGAGGCCGCGGAGCATGCCGCCGTCGTAGCCGGTGATCGCACGCAGATCGGCGATCGCATTCAATCCGTCATCGCTCATTCGAATGCGTTCCTCGGCGAGCGTCGTCGCGTGGACGTTTGCGAGTACGGCGGTCGTAACCGCGAGAATCACCCCGATCGTCAGGACCGCAGCGACGAGGACTTCGAGCAGCATGAAGCCGCGTTCGTCGCCGACCTTCATTAGGGTGCCGCTCCGACACGCACTTCACCCGGCTGCTGCGAGGCATTCGAGTCGTAGACGCCATCCTGGCATGCGATCGGATGGCGCTCCGACCGTGATCCGATGACGACCGCGACGCTCGCGCCCGGAGCACAATCCATGAGTGATGGGCGAACCGCATCACCGGCATGAAAGCCAGGTGCGAAGTTCACCGCACCGCTCGCCCCGACCGTGATCGCGAAATCGTCGGCTGCAACGGTTTCACCCTCGAGGACTTCGAAGTGTCCCCGAACGATCACGGGCGGCCGGCCGACCTCCGGCGTCATCATGTTCGTACCGATGTTCGCGAGCAGCGCCGCCGGGTTCGGGTTCACGATCGGTCGCGACGCGTAGACGGTAAGAACGCTCTCGTTCGCGTCGTTCGGATCGGTCGCAATGAGCACGGTCGCGCCGGTTGGCGGAGCGTCAGGATTGAGGCTCCCGTTCGTCATCGCGAGGCCGCGCGCTTCGCTCATCGCGAGCTGCAAAGCAAGCGCGGCTTGATGCGGATCGTCCGAACCGTGCCACGGCGAGCTCATCAGCACGAGGAGCATGCCGGACATGATCGCGATGCCGACCAGCACGTCGAGCAAGGCGAAGCCTCGCTCTTCCGAGCGCGACTTTTTCTCGCGGACGAACGTCGCCCTCATAACGTCCGGTCTAGTGCCCGCGGGAGTCCTGTCGGGTCACCGTGACCGGGAAGTTGAGTACATGCGTTCCGCCGTTAGCCGATCAGGGGCGGTACGTCCCGAACGTCCACCAGTACCCCTCCGGATCGACGGCGGAGTACTCGCGCGAGCCGTAGTCGGTAGCCGCGGGCTCGCTCGCGATCTTCGCACCTGCGGCGCGGGCGCGGTTGCAGTGCGCGTCGGGATCAGCGACGTAGGCGTACACCGAGCCCGTGATCCCGCCGAGCGCCCGCGGCGTCTTCGCGGGATAGATGCCGGACTCGCTGGCGCTGCCGAGCATCAGGACGGCGCCGTCGAGCTCGAGCCGCGCGTGGGCGACCTGCTCGCCCTCGCCGTCGACGACGAGCGTCGGAAGGAAGCCGAACGCCTCGCCGAGCCAGCGGATCGCTGCCCGCGCGTCGTCGTAGCGCAGGGCCGGATAGAGAACCTGAACGACCTGCTTCGCCGGATCACTCACGTTGGAACCTCTCACCTCGGCGGCTCGGAGCGACTTCGACACCCACGGTCACGGTTCAGCGTTCGCTGGTTCCGCGAGTGCGACGATCGCGGAACGCTGCGTCCCGGAAACCTGCGGCGTGCGGACCCGCGCCCGCTCCGCGCCGGTCTCCGCATCGAGCACGACGATCTCGTCCCGCGAGGCGAGCAGCAGCTCGCTCCCGTCGGGCGTTACCGCGAAGCCCTCGGTGTACGGCGATGCCTTATGGACGGGATCGGTATTGCGGAACACGACGCGCCGCGACACGATGCGATCGGAGAGCGTATCGATCGTCGTCACGCTCTTCTCCACGGTCGCGAGCGCCTTATGATCGAATCGCTCGCCGAGCACGTACACCCGCGCGTTGTCGCGGCTCACCGCGATGCCGTGCGCGGGCTCGCCGATGGGAACGCTCGCCGTCCGCCGCATCGCGTGCGGGTCGATGACCGAGACGCTGCGGAGATCCGCGGCGTAGAGCGCCGTCCCGTCCGGCGCGATCGCGAGCGTCGGGTAATTCGTCCCGCGAACGCGGTCGATCAGGCCGAACGCTCCGGTCAGGGCCGAGCCGACGTAGCGATAGTCCGAGTCGGTACCGCGCACGATCCGGCCCGTTCCGGTGCCGTCGAAGACGTACGAGTCATCACCCGTTGGATCCGCGAGGTCGGCGATCACGCCTTCCCTCGCGACGGGACCGCGCGCGAGCGTTGTGGCGAGGTCGGGCGACGCGACACGGAGCCGAGCATCGCGCCCGTCGGCCTCGAGCGTCCAGACGTGCGCCGAATGCGACGCGGTTCCGGAGAAGACGAAACCCGCCGTTCCCGGTGCCATCGGCGGGTACGCGTGCATGACGTGCGATCCGTCGAGCGCATACGCCACGAGTCGATCGCCTGCCCGCGCGTTCCCCGTGGGCGCCCATAAGACGTAACAGTACGACCCGTTCGCAAGGACGTTGAAGTCGTCGATGTTCGGCTGCGACGTGCGATCGCGCGGGATCGGCGGCGCGATCAACGGTGCTCCGAACGTGTTCGTTCTCGCATCGAAGGGCACGACGCGACCGCCGGGATTGATCGCGACATACACGAGGTCCGCCCCGCCGAACGGCGTCGCCGTCGGCTCCGGGACCGGCGAACCGCTCGGCACCGACGACGGAGATGCCGCCGGCTGCGGCGGGGCCGTGGTCGGCGGCTCACCCGGTGCGGGCGGGCTCGCGAGCGGCTCCGTGGCCGGCTCGACTTCCGGTACGGTCGGCGATTGCGACGACGGCACGACCAGCGATGGCGATGGCGATGCCAATGGCGCTGGCGGCTCGATCGGCACGGGGATTGCCGTGCTCATCGATGGCGGCGCACTCGATGTCGACGTCGGGTTAAGTGGCGATGCCGTCGGCAGTTCCGTAGGCGTGACGGCAGTCGGGCCCGAGGGCTCCGGTGCGATCGACGTCGCACCTGAGGCCGTCGGCTCGGCCGCTGACGCACTCGGCATGGGCGAAGCCGATACGATCGGCGGCGGCGTCAGGGGCGAGATGCTTGGCGATGCGGAGCCATCGGGCGTGATGGACGCAGCGGGATCCGGTGGCACGGGCGACGCCGAGGCGTGCCCGGCCGCAATCACGACCGTGCCGAGGAAGACCATCGCGTAGAAACGACGCATGACGCTTCGCTTATGGATGAGTGAAGGCGCTTATGATTCGTCGAGCGCCTTCGCGATGATGCGCGCCTGTTCGGTCGCGTGCGCGCCGCCGTAGCCTTCCGAAGGGCTCGCCATCCACGGCCGGCCGATGTAGGTTACTCCGCCGAGGCCGCTCGGCAACCGCTCGCAGATGCGCCGCCGAATATGGCCCCGCGCACCCATGTTGTACGGCTCTTCCTGCACCCACGAGACCGAGCGCAGATTCGGGTACGTCGATAAGATCATCGTTATCGCGTCGACCGGTAACGGGGCCAGCAGCTCGACGCGCACGATCGCGGTCTTGCGGAGCCCCGCGTACTTCTCGCTCGCGATGAGATCGTAGTAGATCTTCCCCGAGCACAGCAGCACGCGCTCGACGGCGTCGCGCCGATCGCCGAACCGCGCGTCGTCGATGACGACCTTGAATTTCTGATCGGCGATCTCCACCATCGAACCCGTCGCCGCCTTGAGCCGCAACAGGCTCTTGGGCGTGAAGATCACGAGCGGCAACGCCTCTTTCTTGAGCGCCTGCACGCGTAGGAGGTGATAGTACTGCGCGGCCGTCGACGGCATCGCGAGGTTGACGTTGCCGTTACCGGAGAGCTGTAGGAAACGCTCGATCCGCGCGCTCGAGTGCTCGGGTCCCGCGCCCTCGTGACCGTGCGGCAGCAGCAGCGTGAGACGCGACGTCTCGCCCCACTTCGCGCGGCCGGCCGCGATGAACTGATCGATGATGATCTGCGCGCCGTTGTTGAAATCGCCGAACTGCGCTTCCCAGAGCACGAGCGCGCTCGGCATCTCGACGGCGTACCCGTACTCGAAGCCGAGGCAGCCGTATTCGGAGAGCGGACTGTTGACGAGCTCGACGCTCGCGCATGCGTCGGAGAGATGCTGGATCGGCGCGTGAATCGCCGCGCCGCTGCGGTCGTGAAAGAACAGGTGCCGATGCGAGAACGTGCCGCGCTGCGTATCTTGGCCGCTCATGCGAACGGGCACGCCGCGTGCGAGAATCGACGCGAGTGCGAGCGACTCGGCGAGCCCCCAGTCGCACTCGCCGTCGTGCGCGAACGCATCGCGGCGACGCTCGAGTTGCTTGCGTAGCTTCGGATGCATCACGAAGCCGCTCGGGACGGCGAGTAGCTCGTCCGTCCAGGCGATCAGTTTCTCGCGATCGATCGGGAAGGGCGGCTCGACGCGCGGCGCGATCGCGCGCACGGCAACCGGGCCGAGATGGCCCGCCCATCTGCCGCCACGCACCGTCGCGTGCGCCTCGGCGAGCCGCGCCGTCGCGTTCGCGACCAGCTGATCGGCGCGCTCCTGCGACACGGCGCCCTGCGCCACGAGCTTCTTCGCGTAGAGCTCGCGCACGCTCGGGTGCGCCGCGATACGCTTGGCCATCGCGGGTTGCGTGTAGGCGGGTTCGTCCGTCTCGTTGTGACCGAAGCGGCGGTAGCCGATGAGATCGACGATGGCATCGTGGCCGAACGTGCGCCGGAAATCCATGGCGAGATGGACGGCCGCGATGCATGCGTCGACGTCGTCGGCATTGACGTGCACGACCGGCACGTCGAAGCCCTTCGCGAGATCGGAGGCGTAGCGCGTCGAGCGCGCGTCGCGCGGCTCCGTCGTGAACCCGACCTGATTGTTGCTGATGAGGTGGATCGTGCCGCCGGTCGCGTAGCCTGCGAGCGCCTGCAAATTGAGGACTTCCGCGACGACGCCCTGAGCCGAGAACGCGGCGTCGCCGTGGACGAGCACGGGTGCGGCGCGGCCGACGTCGAGCTTTGGGAGATGCCCGAGGTGGTCGGTCTGCAGCGCGCGCGTCCGGCCCTCGACGACCCCGTCGACGGCCTCGAGATGGCTCGGGTTGTTCGCGAGGATGACGTGCATCGGCGCGGCGGCGGCCGGATAGATGCCGCTCGCGCCGTGATGGTATTTCACGTCGCCCGTGAGATCGTTCGCGCCCTCGCCCGAGCCGTGCACGGCGGCGGACTCGAACTCGGCGAGCGTCTCCTCGTAGGGCCGATTCACCACGTGCGCGATCGTGCTGAGCCGGCCGCGATGCGCCATGCCGATCACCGTCGTCTCAACGCCGTCCTCAGCGAGCAGCGTGATGATCTCCTCGAGCATCGGCACCATCGCGTCGAGCCCTTCGATCGAGAACGTCTTCTGTCCGAGATACGCTTTACGAATGTACCGTTCGAAGGTCTCGACCTTCGTGAGCCGCCCGAGCATCGCAACGGAGCGTTCGGGCGTCAGCCGCACGACGTGCTCGCCCGATTCGATATACGACCGGAGCCACTCGCGCTGCTCGATGTTCGCGATGTGCTCCACCTCGTAGGCGATCGTCGAGCCGTACGTCGCTTTGAGCGCCTCGACGAGATCGCCGAGCGTCCTCGCCGGAATCGTCGTCCGGAAGATCGACGCGGGAATCGCGGCCATGAGCGCGGGCGTCAGGCCGTAGGTCGCAGGATCGAGCGCCGGATCGCCGACGGGCGGCGTGCCGAGCGGATCGAGCGTCGCCGCGAGATGGCCGTGCCGCCGATACGCCGAGACGATCGCCATGCCCGAGGCGACGGCGTTGAGCATCTCGTCGCTCGCGGGCGCGCTGATCGTCGTCGCGGCCGTACCGGTGCCCGCGGCTCCGGCGGAGGGCGCCTCGGAACGGCCGACGGCCGCCGAGCCGCTCGCGGCGTGACCGCCCGACGCGTTCTCGGCGACATCGAGCGACCGTTCGATCGCCGCGTAGAAGCCGTCCGCGCCGCCGAGCAGCGCCTCGATCCGGGCGAGAAACTCACCGGAATCCGCGCCCTGGACGACGCGGTGATCGTACGTGTTGGTCAGCGTCAGGATCTTCTCGACGCCGAGTGACTGCAGCGATGCCCGGTCGGCCGGTGCGAAGCCCGGCGGCCATGCGATCGACCCGACCGCGACGATCGTGCCCTGGCCCGTCATGAGCCGCGGCACCGAGGCGCTCGTGCCGAGCCCCCCCGGATTCGTGAGCGACAGCGTCGCCCCGGTGAGGTCGTCGGCACCGAGCTTGCCGTCGCGCGCGAGCGCGACGAGCCGATCGTATGCCGCGAGGAACCCCGCGAATTCAAGTGTGTTCGCGCCGCGAATGACCGGCACGACGAGGAAGCGCGAGCCGTCCCTGCGGGTCGTGTCGACCGCGATCCCGAGATTGACGCCCGCAGCGATACTCAGCGCGGCCCCCGCGCTCGTGCGCGCGAAGCTCGCGGCGAGCCCGGGCTTCTCGCCGACGGCGCGCGCGAGCGCGAAGGCGATGAGGTGCGTGAACGAGACCTTACCCTTGGAGCCGGCGGCCTTGAGCGCTGCGTTGAGCGCTGCGCGGCGGCGTTCGAGCTCACCGACGCCGAACGTCCGAAGCGTCGTCGCCGTCGGCGTCGCGAGGCTGCGCTCCATCGCCGTCGCGAGCGCCGCGGCCGGCCCGACGAGCGGCTCGCCGACGTCCTCGCCGACGACGACGCCCGGCATTGCGAGCGGCGCGGCGGCGGCGCTCGGCCGCGCGCCCTTCGCGATCACGTCCGCCGCCAGCACGAGCCCGCCTGGACCGCTGCCGGCGAGTCCTGCGACGTCGATGCCGTCGCGCTCTGCGATGCGTTGCGCGCGCTGCGAGGCGGTGCCGGCATTCGAGCCGGGGCCCGCCGAAGCCGAACTCGTCGCGGAGGCCGAACTCGTCGCGAGAGCAGCCGGAGCGGAGCTTCCGGCAGCCGCGACACCGGTCGGCTTCGGCACCGGATCTGCGGGGTCGCCCGGCTCGATCTCGGCGAGCAGCCCGCCGATGTCGACCGTCGCGCCGTCGGGCGCCGCGATCGTGCGCACGATCCCGCCGACCGGTGCCGGGATCTCGACGTCGACCTTATCGGTCGTCACGTCCACCATCGTCGCCCCGAGCGCAACGGCGTCGCCCACCTTCACCCGCCATTCAACGATCGAACCCTGCGTCACCGATTCGCCGAGAGCGGGCAACGTCACGGCCACGATGGTGCGTTGCATCGCGGAGACGTTCGCGCCGATGGGCGAAACGTCTGCCTTCGCGCCGCGAATCATCCTACGAGCCGGCGCGCAGCGCCGTCCGGAGACCCGAGAGCAGCCGAGGCTCGTTCGCAAGTCGACGAGCGCCGCACGGAAGACGAGCGCAGCCTCGCGATAGCGTTTCGCCGCGAGCAGGCTGCGGCCATAGGCCTGCGCCGGCGGAAAATCTCGGCGGCGGAGGATCGCCGTTGATATCGGTGACGCCGGCGAGGGCGACGCCCTACGAGGCCATCGCGCACGTCGGATCGAGCGTGGCGGCTCGCCGGAACCGCAGCCGCGCCTCGCCCATGTCGAAGGCCTCGAGCATGAACAAGCCGTCGTCGAACGCGCGCTGCGCCGCAATCGAGTGCGTCGCGATCACGTGGTGAACGCTCGCGAGCTCTCCGGCGAACGTCGCTCGCGGCGGCCACGCACACGCGAGAAGCGCGACCACGGCCGCAACCGGGCCAAACCGCGCTCGCTTCACGCTCGTTCTCGCATCCCGGCATGCCCTGGAAGGGACTCGAACCCCCACGACCTTGCGGTCACTGATACCTGAAACCAGCGCGTCTACCAATTCCGCCACCGGGGCACGGGACCGACCGAGATTCGCGCGAGCATGCGACGCCCCTGCGTCACCCGCGAGGGGAACCCGCCCGCTCGATCCGGCAGACCGGCTGGTGACGTCCCGTTATTTCGAGGACTGGGCCGTCGGCGACCGGTTCGAGACGGCTTCGCTCGCAATCACGCGCGACGACATCATCCGCTTCGCACGCGAGTTCGATCCGCAGCCGTTCCATCTCGACGATGCCGCGGGCGCGGCATCCGTCTTCGGCTCGCTGTGCGCGAGCGGCTGGCACACCGCGAGCATTGCGATGAAGCTCATCGTCGAGACCGGCGCCTTCTCGGGCGTCGGGCTCGGCATCGAGATGCTGCGATGGCTCTCACCGGTCCGGCCGGGCGACGAGCTCTCGGTGCTCTGCACCGTCGCCGCAACCCGTATGACCCGCCGACCAGGGTCCGGCATCGTCACCTTCGCGAACGTCGTCCGCACACACGATCGGGAGGTCATGACGTACGAGGCCGCCGTCCTGATCGCACGACGGCCCCCGATCGCCTAGCCCCTTCGCCCCGCGAAGATACTGCGGACGGCTACCAGCCGAATCCGGCGCCGAAGAGTGGGCCGCCAAAGAACGGTCCGCCGCCGTAAAAACCGTCGTACCCGAAGCCGGAACCGAAGCCATAGCCCGAACCGAACCCGCCGTAGCCGCCATAGCGGCCGTAGCCCAAGTTTTGATCGTACGCGACGTGATACGGCGTGTCGATCTCGTTTGCGTCGAGTACGCCGCCGGCGGAGGGCGTCCCGAGGATCGTGACCTTCATTCCGGGCCGGAGCGTGAGCCCCGTCGGGTTAATGATCGTCCCTTGATGGAGCTGGACCGCGTCGATGTCTTTGCTCTTCGTATCCTCGACGTGGAGGGAATACTTGCCATTGAAGGCGGTTACCGTTCCCTTGAGCTGTTCTTGCCCGGGGACGGCTGCGGAAGCGGCGAGCGGAAGGGCCGCGACGGCCACGGAAGCGATGACTTGGAGCGCGAGGCGCGATTTCATTATGGAATCATTATTTCCAAAGTTTGTCATAACTATCGCGCGACGAGCAGGATTTTGCTCAGCCCGCGCCACCTGCGCCCGGATGCACGTTGCGGTTGCAGCCGTAGTCGAGCGTCGTGCTGCACGCGGTGAAGTCATGGCGATTCGTGCCGGAGCCGACGCGGACGCTCCGATGCACGACGGGCACGTCGCTCGACTGCAGCGTCATGTCGTACGTCTTCGCCGCGAGGCCGCGCAGCACGAACGCGCCGCGCGCGTCGGTCCTCGCGGACACCGTTCCGGCCGAGACCGTTACGCCGACGAGCGGCTGACCCGTCGTCGCATCGGTGAGGTGCCCCATGAGGACCGCGGCTGCGATGGCGGCCGCGAGTTGAACGCGCATGACGCTTGCAACGCCCGCGAACGCGCGAGCGTCGCGCGACGTTACGTCGACATGCGTCGCACGTTCGCACCCATGATCGCATCGCTCGTCCTCGCGATGACGCTCGCCGTCCCGCTCGGCGCGCACGCGCAGACGTTGCCGGACCGCATCGCCGCGAAGGCGCCAGGCGCCACGATCGCCGTCACGGGCCAAGCCTCGGTCGAGCGGCCGCCCGATCGGGCGGTCGCGCGGCTCACGATCTCGACGACGGCGCCGAGCGCATCGGCGTCCACTGCAGCCGCGGCCGCGGCGTACCGCGAATTAGATCAGCGGCTTCTCGCGCTCGGCTTACCGGCAACGGCCGTCGTGACGACCAACTTCTCGTCGTCGTTTGAGGCCGAGCCGCCGCCCGCGCAGCGCTCGCCCGACGGCCGCTACGGCTACGTGACGAATCGCTCGCTCGAGGTTCGCGTAACTCCGCTCGGCCACGCGGGCGCGGTCGTCGACGCGGCGGCGGCGATCGGCTCCGTGACGGTGGAGAGCGTCAGCTTCGATCTCGCCGATCGCAAGCCGGCGCAGCGTGAGGCGCTGGCGAGCGCCGTCCGCGACGCTCGCGCTCAAGCCGAAGCGATGGCGAGCGCCTCGGGCGTCCGCATCGTCCGCCTCGTCTCGCTCTCGACGAGCGGAAGCGGCTACCAGCCGCGTCCGTACCCGCTGGTGCGCGCGGCGGCAGCCCAGCTCGCCGTCCCGACCGATCTGACGCCGAGCGGACCCGTGGAAACCAACGAGTCGGTCTCGGCGACCTACGAGGTCCGCTAACTCAGGCGTGCGACCGCCTGCGGAGCGGCGCGACGCGGCGGCCCTCCGCGATCTCGACGACGCGCGACGCCATGTTCTTGAAGATGAACCCGTGAAACGGGAGGACCGCGTACCAGTAGAGCAGTCCGACGGACCCGTGCGGCTCGTAAAACGCGGTTTGCTGTAGCGTGCAGCCCGCGCCCATCGGCGCGACCTCGAACTGTAGCCACGCGCGGCCGGGCAGCTTCATCTCCGCGCGCAGCCGGAGGATGCGGCCGGGCTCGTACGCTTCGACGCGCCAAAAATCGACCGCATCCCCGATGCGCAGATCATCCTGCGACCGCCGCCCGCGCCGCGTGCCGATTCCGCCGACCATCCGGTCCATGATGCCGCGGATCTCCCACAGAAAATCCGCGTACAGCCAACCGCGCCGGCCGCCAAGGCCGCTGAAGACGCGCGAGACGGCGCTCGGCGGCGCGATCGAGTCGCGCCGCCGGCGATCGACGAGCATCCCTTGCGTGTCGCCCGCGAACTGACCGGGCAGCGAGCGCACGTCGTAGGCGTCGAACCACGTCGTCGCGACGCCGCCCGCGACGGCGTACCGGTCCAGCGCCTTTTGCACGGCCTCCTCGTACGAGATCGGGTGGATGTCCGGAAACTCGCGCAGGGCGACGTCGTCGCGGACGACCACCTCGCTGACCAAGCCGTCGACGAGCGGCCGCGCGATCGATGACGGAATCGGCGTGACGAGGTTGATCCAGAGCGAGGAGAGCCGCGGCGAAAGGACCGGCACGACGATCAGCTTGCGCGCGGCGAGCCCGCGCACGCGCGCATAGCTGAGCATCATCTCGCGGTACGTGAGCACGTTTGAGCCGCCGATCTCCCGCACGACGCTGCCGTCGCGGGGGACCCCGAGCTCGGCGCAGAGGTACGAGAGCACGTCGCGCACGGCGATCGGCTGGCACCGGGTCTGCACCCACTTCGGAGCGACCACGAGCGGCAGCCGATCGGTCAGGTAACGAACCATCTCGAAGGACACGCTGCCCGAACCGACGATGATCGCGGCTCGGAACTCGGTCGTCGGCACGCCCGATCGCCGGAGCACGTCGCCGACTTCGTGGCGGCTCCGGAGATGCTTCGAGAGCGCCGCGTCATCCTCGCCGAGACCGCCGAGATACACGATGCGCGCAATCCCCGCATCGCGCGCGGCGTCGCCGAAGATGGCAGCCGCCTGGCGGTCGCTCGCCGCGAAGTCCTCGTTCGTGGCGCTCATCGAGTGGACGAGATAGTAGGCGACGTCGACGCCCTCGAGCGCCGCGAGGACCGAGGCTCGATCGAACACGTCGCCCTGCACGAGCGCGACGCCCTCGAAGCGGCGCGCGAGCCGCTCGACGTCGCGCGCCATGCACCGGACGTCGTGGCCGAGCTCGGTGAGCTTGGGAACCAGCCGTCCGCCGATGTAGCCGGTGGCGCCGGTAACGAGAACCCTCATGCCCCGTACTTCCGAAAAATCGCGACGTGCGGCACGCGGAGTGCGCGCGCGAGCAGACCGGTCCGGACGTCCGGCCCGAGCTCGAGAATTCGGAGGCGCCCCCGCGAGACCGTGAGCGTGAGTCCGAGCCGGACGAGCACGGCGCCCACGCGGCGAAGCGCGCTTGCCGCGGCACGCGGCCGTCGCAGCGCGAGCACGAATGGCGAGAAGCCGGCGATCTCAACGGCGATCTCGCGGCCGGTCGCGAGAACGCGCAACCGCGCGTCGCCGCTCGCGAACTCGAGCTCGCCGTCGAGCTCCACCACTACTTGGGCTCGCTCGTCTTAATCTTGATCGACCCGTTGAGCTTCCAATTGGCGGTGGTCTGATCTGCGTGTGTCGAGCTCGGCACCGCGATCTGCAAGTCCTCGAAGTGATACTCGATCGTCGCGCCGCGACCGGTGAGCATGCCGTACAGACCCTCGGCGAGCTGGGGCCAGGTCGTCGTCTGCTTATCGCTATTCATGGTCCATTAGACCACGGATCAGCGCAGTCGTCCCTTAAATCGAGGTAAAGGGCGCCGCGCTCACGCGGCGGCCGACTTCTTCCGCTTGGCGGGCGCGCGCTTGGGCTTCGCGCCCGCGTCGCCGGCCGCCCCGCCGTCGCCGCCGGCATCGCTTGCGACCGCCTCCACGGCTTTGGCTGCAGTCTTCCGTTTGGGCGTCGCCGGCCCGTCGTCGCCTGCCGCGCCCGCGCCGACCGGCTTCGCGCTCGCACCGCCGCCCTTGGATGCGGCGAGGCTGCGTTGCAGGATCTCCATGAGGTCGACGACGTTGTCGCGGCGCGCGGCGGGAACGGCGGCTTCTTCCTGCGGCTTTCCCTCGGCGCGCGCTTCGATCATCGCCAAGACCTCTTCGCGATAGGTGTCGCGGAACTCGGTGGGATCGAACTTCTGCGTCATCGTGTCGATGAGCATCTGCGCGACCTTCATCTCGTTCGCGGCCGGCTGCTCGTTCGCGGGCAATTCGAGGGTCGACGCATCGACGATTTCGTCGGCGAAGTGCATCAGCTCGAGCACGAGCGCATCGCCGCTCGGTTTGAGCGCCGCGAGATGCTCGCGCGAACGGATCACGACCTTCGCGACGCCCACCTTCCCGCTCTCGCGCAACGCGTCGCGTAGGAGTGCGTAGGCGTGGCGGCCGCGCTTTTCGGGCTCGAGATAGTACGGCTTGTCGAAGAACATCGGATCGATCTCGGCGAGCTCAACGAACGAGAGGATGTCGACGGATTGCGTCGCCTCGGGATTGACGCCCTTGAGATCCTCGTCCTCGAGGATCACGTAGCGGCCCTTCTCGTACTCGTAGCCGCGCACGAGGTCGTCGTAGGCGACCTCTTCGCCGTCGATGCTACAGCGCCGAAAGTTCTGGATGCGGCCTTCGTCGGTTTTGTGGAGGAAGTTGAACTTGAGATCGTTCGTGCGGATCGCCGTCTGTAATTTAACGGGGATCGTCACGAGCCCGAAGTTGATCGCTCCCGACCAGATCGCATGCGCCATCGACCGCTCCTCATCGCCAGGCGGTTCGCGCTCGCTCGAGCGCGGCTTCCAGCCGCTGCTCGTGCCAGGACGGACCGCCCCATAGATCGCCCGTCGCTTTGAGGCGCCGGAGCGCGTTCTTCAGCGTGTATCGGGCGAACTCTGCTTCGGTTCCTTTGGCCCGCTTGCGAGCGAGCGGCTCGATTTCGCTCCAGTCCAGCGTCATGGAGACCGGCGCCTCGGCGCGCGGCCGCGCGCTGTATGGCGCGACGAGCGTCTTCCCGCGGCCGACCTGCACGTAGTCGAGATAGACTGTGCCGAGCGGCCGCCGTGCGGGCGCCCGCAGCAGCGTCGTGAGCTCGGGTAGCCGGTCGTGCAGCGTCCGGGCGGCGATCTCGGCGAACGTCTTGCACGCGTCGTACGTGTAGTCGGGCGCGAGCGGGACGACGACGTGCAGCCCCGAGCCGCCCGAGCTCTTTACGAGCGGTTCGAGCCCGACGTCGCGCAGCACGTCGCGCATGCCGATCGCGACGCGCCCGAGCGTTCCGATCGTGCAGCCGTCGTGCGGATCGAGATCGAAGAAGACGAACTCCGGGACGTCGAGCGCGCTCGCCTTCGACGTCCAGACGTGGAGCACGATCGAGCCGAGATTGGCGACGTACGCGAGCGTCGCTTCGTCGTTGCAGATCACGAAGTTCGTCGTCGCGCGCTTGCCGTGCTCGCTCGGGATCTCGATCGTCGGCACCCAGTCGGGAACGCCGCGCGGCGCGTGCTTCTCGAAGAACGATTCGCCCGCGATACCGTCGGGATAGCGCTCGAGCGTCAGCGGCCGGTCCGCGACATGTGGCACGATGTATTCGGCGATCTCGCGGTAGTACGCGACGAGCTCGCCCTTCGTGATGCCGTCCTCGGGCCACAGGACCTTCTCCGGGTTCGAGAGCGTGACGGCGCGGCCGTCGATCTCGACCGTCGCGCGGACGCTTGCGCTCACGCCTCGCGCACCACGTCGCGCGCAGGCTTATCTTCACGCAGCGCCACGAAGACGGGATGGCGCAAATGATCGTCGTGCGACCATTCCGTGAACGAGACCTCGGCGAGCAACACCGGTTCGACGAAGTGCGGCTTCGCATCGAGCTTCGGCAACGTAACGAACGGCGACGCGGACGCGGCGAGCGGCGCGAGCTTCTTCGCGATACCCGCGAGCAGCTTCGCATCGAAGCCCGTGCCGACGCTGCCGGCGTAGACGAGCTCCTCGCCGCGATACGTGCCGACGAGGAGCGCGCCGAAATGCGCGCGCGAGCCGCGGCCCTCGGTCCAGCCGCCGATGACGAACTCCTGACGCCGCAGCGCCTTGACCTTGAGCCAATCCTTCGAGCGCTTCGAGACGTACGGCGAGGCGGCGCGCTTCATGACGATGCCCTCGAGGCCGCTCTCGCGGGCCATCGCGAAGAGCGCCTTGCCGTCGCCCGCGACGTGCTTGCTCTCGAGCACGGGCCCCTCGCCCGTCAGCGCGCGTGCGAGTTCCGCCTTGCGCGCCGAGAGCGGCTCGTCGCGCAGATCGCGCGCGCCGGCCGCGAGCAGATCGAACGCCACGAAGGTGACGGGCAACGCCGCCTTCGCGCGGCCGAATCGATCGAGCCGCGCCTGCAGCGACGAGAATGACGGCCGGCCCTCTTCGTCGAGCACGACGATCTCGCCGTCGACGACCGCCGGCCGCGGCGAGAACGCCGTCGCGAGCGAGCGGAGCTCCGGGAATTTCGTCGCGAAGTCGTTGCCGTTGCGCGAGGCGATCGCGACCTCGCCCGCCGCATCGATCGTTACGATCGCGCGATAGCCGTCCCACTTGAGCTCGTAGTACCAATCCGGATCGTCCATCGCTTCGGTCACGGCCGTCGCGAGCATCGGCCCCGGAATCTCCGGCGCGACGACGATCTTCTTCGGTCGCTTCCGAACGGGCGCTTTCGTCGCGGCCGCAGCCGCGTGATGCGGCGACGCCGGATCGCCGGCGATGTCGTCGAGCGTACGGCCGGAAATGACGGACTCGCCGTGTTCATCGATCTTCCAGTCCGGGTCGACGCGGTCGTCACGTTCCTTGATGAGTAGCCACGACGTCTCTTCGCCGTCGCGGCCTTTGATGTGCACGAGCGCGAACGCGCCGCGCAGCTTCTCGCCGTAGAGCTCGAACTTCAGCGACCCCTTCGCGATCTGCGCGGTCGTGTCGCTGCCCTCGAGCAGACGATAGGTGCCGCGATCCCACACGACGACCTCGCCCGCGCCGTAATTTCCCGCCTCGATGACGCCTTCGAAATCGCGGTAGTCGAGCGGATGGTCTTCCACCGCGACCGCAAATCGCTTGTCGCGCGTATCGTAGGACGGCCCCTTCGGCACGGCCCACGATTTGAGCACGCCGTCGGCTTCGAGCCGAACATCGTAATGTAGCCGGCTCGCGTGGTGCTTCTGGATTACGAAGCGCGGCAGGTCGGCCGCGTCGCTTGGCACCGAGGCGCCCGAGGGCTCGGGCGTTCGCGAGAAGTCGCGCTTCTTGACGTACGTCTCGAGCGACTGCGCCGGCGTTCGCTTCATGGCCGCTCTCATACCCGAGCGGGCCCGGGTACGAGCCGCTTCACGGCGAGTCGCTGCCCAATTCACTCAGCACGATCGCAGAGCACGCCGCGATCTCCGCAAAGATCTACGAGACGAGCTCCGAGAATTCGCTACGCCGAGAGGATCGCATCGCCCCGTTCGCGGGGCCGTTCATAATCGGGGACGTGCTTGGCCCGCGCCCGGCGCGGACCAAGCACGTTATTATTTCGACGTATCGCTCGACGACGAACCGGTCGTCCCTGATCCAGCCGCCCCCGATCCGGCCGCCCCCGACGTGCCGGAAGCGGCGCCCGAACCCGTCGAGCCGGCTGACGACGATTGCGAAGCGTCGCCGCCGTTCTTCGCCGCGCCGCCCGCCGCCGGCTGCGTAATGATGTTCGTCGTGTTGTGCGTTCCGCCGTTCCACGGCTGCCAAAAGTACAGTCCTGCACCGAGGACGACGAGCACTGCGAGGATCGCGAAGATCGCGACGCCGTTCGAATTGCTCTCTTTGACGACTACCGGCTTCTCTTGCATGATTCGCGCCTTTCTCGAAACGTGTATGGAACCGTACCATACCGACCAACGGCCTGTTCAACTCAGGCGTCACACTTTCGAGCGCCGACTGCTTCGGAGCACCGACAATTCCTCAGATCGTAGGGCCTCCGTGCCGCTGTCGGCGAGCACTTACGGCGCGGGCGAGGCGATGTCGGTCGGCGCTTCGATCACGTTGCCCGCGGCGTTCCACTCGCCATACGTGATGCGGAGATCAGAGGGCCGGCCGGCGAACGTCACGTCGCACTCCTGCGGTAGATACGTTTGCTTGCTGTACCGGCACGTGGTCGTCGCGGTCTCGGGCGCGGGCTCGGGCGAGGCCCCGCTTGCGGCGGCGGGCGCCACGAGCATTGCATCGGTTCGAAAGTAACCGTAGGTGCGGCCGTCGACGACGCGGTCGGGAAGCATCGTCACGCGTCCGGTGTCGAAGGGATGCAAGAACGATGCCACGTTCGCGCGCAGCATCGCCGCATCGACGGTCGCGTGCGTCCATGCGGCGCCGCCGACACGAGAATACCGATCCGCGCCGATCTCGAGCGTCTCGGAACGCAGCGGCCCGATGACCGTCATGGTGTCGATGCGATCGGGCAGCACGACGGTCGTGACCGTCATGATACCGGGCAAGCCGGCGACGCTCGTCCGAAACGACTGCACGTTCGCGAGCTCGGCGCGCAGTGGGGCGGGCAGCCGTTCGGGCGGCGGCGCGGGGGTCGGCGAGGCGGGCGAGAAGGCCGGCGGCGGGCCCGTCGTCGGCGCCGCGAGCGCGGGCAAGCCGACCGCGAGCGCGCCGACGGCAAGCAAGGCTGCAGCGATGCGATTCATGCGAGGCACGTACCCCTCAATGCCGTAGGATGGCACGCCAGTACCAGACGCTCCAGCCGCCGACCGCCATCGAGTACGCGAGCAGCAGTGCCCAGAGCGCGGTCACGGCCGGCCCGTACGCGCGACGCGTCGCAAGGAGTGCCAGCACGGCGAGATACGGCTCGAAATCCAGCGCGTGGCGCATGCCGAACTGCGCGTAGCCGTTCACGTAGTAGATGAAGTCCGGCGCGGCGGTCAGCAGCGTCGCGACCCAGAGCGCGGTGACGAACGAGCGCGCGCCGCGCGCGAAGAACGCGAGCACCAGCGCGGGCGACGTATACTCGAGCGCGAGCCCCGAGAGCGTCGGCACGACATACGGAAACGTGGGCTGGAGCCCCGCGCCCTGCACGAAGAACGACTGCAGCTCATAGCCGAGATAGCGCAACGCAAAGGGCGATCCGAACGGCGAGCCCGCGCTATCCTGATGAAACCACGCCGTGTAGCCGATGTCGTCGAGCGATCCCCAGCGCGCGACGTCATACCACAGATAGAAGGCAACGAACGGCACGAGCATCGCGCCGAATGTCGCCAGCCGCCGGAGCCTGCCGGCGCGCGGCTCGGCGCTCGGCGCGTCGCCGATCCCGAGCGCGAGCATCGCGCCATAGACCGGCAGCGCGAGCACCAGCGCGAAGCGCGACTCGACGGCGCAGGCCGCGAACAGCGCGACGAGCCACCCGCGCCGCGCCCGGGCGAGCTCGAGGAGCGCGAGCATCGTGAACGCGACCGACGCGACGTGCGCGATGAACCACACGTCGCCGAACGTCGCGGCCCAAAACAGATCCGTTCCGAAGAAGAGCAGCCCGCAAATCGCCGCGCGCGCGAGCACCGCGACGCGCAGGCGTTCGCCGATCTCCCACGTGGCCCACACGGCGACGCCGCCGAGGATCGCTGAAAGCAGCGACTGGCTCGCGAGCGTGCCGCGCAGCATCACGGCGGGGAGGAGCAGCAGCGCCGGCAGCGGGGCCTCGATGACGTAGTAGCGGCCGTGGTACGGCAGCGCGTCGATGTAGGGTCCCGGCCAATCGATCCAGACGCGGCCGTGCCGAAACGCATCGGCGAGCAGTACGAAATTATCGTACGGCGTCGCGCGAAATCCGGAGGCCGCGGCGCACGCGAACGCGGCGAGCACGCCGAGCACGATGCCGAGCGCGCCGCGCGCCGGTCGCGTCACGCGCCGCTCGCGCGCGGCTCGAGCCGGTACTCGTGAAAAGAGCCGTTGAGGACGGGCGTCACGACGAAGTCGCGCAGGTGGAGCGCCGGATCGAACGTCACGAGATAGACGGGTCGCTCGCGAAGCCAGCCCGGATAGTACGATTCGAATTGCGTCGGCGACGCGGAGACGACGACGCGGTCGCCCAGTTCGTGCTGCACGTAGGCCGCATACGCGAGCGGCGTCGCCCACGCCCACTCGGCGACGACGATCGCATTGCTCGGGGTCGCGGCGAGGACCGCTGCGACGTACCTCGGCGCGGTGCGATCTCGGCGCTGCGCGAAGTACTTGCCGCGATCGGGCGCCGACAGCGCGCACGACCACGCAACGATGAGCGCTGCCGCGCTCGCGACGGCGAAGGCCGCCACGCGTGGCAGCCGTGCGATCGCCCGCAGGAGATCGAGCACCGCACCGAGCCCGAGCGCCGTCGCGACGGCCGCGACCCAAAGCGCGAGCAGATAGTAGCGCGTCGGGTCCTGAAGGTCGGCGTACGACCGCGTGTACGGGACGGGCAGCAGCGCCGCGCAAAAGAGTGCGACGGCGACGGCCGGCCGCCGTATCCCAAGGGCGACCAGCCCGCCGAGCGCGACCCAGGCCGCGGGCGCCCCGAAGGCGCCGGCGACCTGCGCGGTCAGCGCCGCGATGTCGCGCCGGTAGTCGCCGGGATCGAGATAGCCCGCGAAGCCGCTGTGAACGTCGAAGTCGGCGCCCGTCACGACGCGAACAAAGCCGTGCCACGTGTGCGGGTCGTCGTAATTCCAGAAGGGCAGCCCGGGCGGCAAGCCGATCGCGACGGTCGGATCGAGGCCGTGCGCGGCGACGTACGCGCTGCGCAACGGCAGATACGCGTACGGCAGCAGGCCGAGCAGGAGACCGACCGCGACGGCACGGGTCGCGCGCCGCGCAGACCAGCCGCGAACGAAGCGCGCGCCGATCAGTAGCGCGACGCTCGGCACGGCCAGCAGCGCGATGCCGTGCGTGGCGCCGGCGAGGCCGAGCGCGAGCCCGCTGCCCAGCGCATCGCGAACGCGGCCGCGGTCGAGATAGGCGAGCGCGAACCAGAGCGCCGCCGCGCGCAGCAGCGTTTCGAGCGCCTGGATCTCCGCGCGCGTCGCGTCGCGCCACACGACGCTGGCCGTCGCGAACGCGAGCGCGCCGAGCAGCGCGAAGATCGTCGCCGCCCCGAGCCGGCGGGCCGTCGCGAACGCGAGGCCCGCGCTTGCCGCGAGCGAGAGGGCCGAAACGAGCGTCACGCGCCATGCCGGATCGCCGAAGGGCACAACGCGCGTCGCGAGCCAGCCGAGCAGGACGAAGGCCGGACAGGCGGGCGGATGCGCGATGCCGAGGATCGCGGCGACCGTCTGCAGCTCGCCCGTATCCCAGAACGCGAACGACGGCGGCAGGCACGCGACGTAGAGTCCGAGCGCCGCGAGTGCGACCGCGACCGCGACGATCCCATCATGCGGGGCGGGACCGGTCGACGCGCGGGCGTACTGCTCTCGGGTCGCCATGCCGCCGCCCCCCATTAGCGCCCCCACGGTCGAACCCCGCCTCCGCACGCGCGTCGTCGTCGCCGAGCCGTTTTCGGCAAGCGGCATCGCCGTGCTCGAGGCCGCCGATATCGAGGTCGTCTTGCAGGTCGGCAGTTCGCGCGCCGAGCTCGCGACGGCGCTGCGCGAGGCCGATGGCCTCATCGTGCGCTCGGAGACGCGCGTCGATCGGGAGCTCCTCGCGCGCGGACCGAAGCTCCAGGTCGTCGCGCGCGCGGGCGTCGGGGTCGACGCAATCGACGTTCCAGCCGCGACCGAGGCGGGCATCCTCGTCCTCAACACCCCCGCCGCGAACACGCTCGCGGCGATCGAGCAGACCTTTGCGCTGACGCTCGCGCTCGCGCGGCACACCGTCCGTGCCAACGCGTCGATCCTCGCCGACCGCTGGGAGCGCACGCCGTTCATCGGCACGGAGCTCGCCGGGAAGACGCTCGGCATCGTCGGTCTCGGCCGGATCGGCGGCGGCGTCGCCACGCGCGCGGCGGCCTTCGGCATGACGCTCCTGGCGAGCGACCCGTTCGTCTCGCAGCATCGCGCCGATGCCCTCGGCGTCGAGCTCGTCCCGCTCGCCGAGCTGCTGCGCCGCGCGGACGTCGTCACGCTCCACACGCCGCTCTCGGCGCAGACCCGCGGCCTCATCGGGCCGAGGGAGCTCGCCCTCATGCGGCCGACGGCGCTCCTCGTAAACTGCGCGCGCGGCGGCATCATCGACGAGCTCGCGCTGCTGGCGGCGCTCGACGCCGGAACGATCCACGCGGCGGCGATCGACGTCGTCGCGTACGAGCCGCCGCAGCCGGGCGATCCGGGCTCGCGCCTGCAGCACCATCCCAAGGTGCTCGCGACGCCCCACCTCGGCGGCTCGACCGTTGAGGCGCTCGAGCGCATCGCGACCGAGCTCGCGCGCGACGTCGCGCGCGTCCTCAGCGGCGGTCCGCCCGCCGGCGCCGTGAACGCGCCCGTCCCCGACGGCCCCGAAGCCGAGCGCCTCCGACCGTTCGTCGACCTCGCCCACCGCCTGGGCCGCCTCTATCCGCAGCTCGCCGCCGACTCGAGCCTGCCGCCCTTCGAGGTCGTCCTCGAGGGCCAGATCGCGCCGCTGGACGCCGAGCCGCTCGTGACGGCGTTCCTCTCGGGGCTGCTGCAGACGACGACCGACCGGCGCGTCTCGATCGTGAACGCCCGCGCGATCGCAGCGGAGCTCGGCATCACGATCGCGGCGCGCGGCGACGACCGGCCGAGCAGCTTCCTCTCGACGCTGCGCGTCGCGGGCGGCGAGACGACCCTCGTCGGGACCGTCGCATACGGCGGCCCGCGGCTCGTCGCCGTCGACGGCTTCGCGGTCGACTCGGTGCCGAGCGGGCCGCTGCTCGTGACGCTCCATTACGACGTGCCGGGCATCATCGGCGGCGTCGGGACGATCCTCGGGAACGCCGGCATCAACATCTCCGCGATGAGCGTCTCGCGGCGCGACGCCGTGGGCAACGCCGCCATGATCCTCGCGACCGACGCGTCCCCGCCCGCCGACGTCGTCGCAGCGGTCCGGGAGTTGGCCGGCGTGCGCAGTGTCCGGGCGGTGACCCTATGATCTGGCTCGTCCGGCACGGCGAGACGACCTGGAATCGTGAGGGCCGGTACCAGGGCCGGCGCGAGTCCGACCTCACGGAACTCGGCCACGCGCAGTCGGCCGCCGTCGCGAAGCACTTCGTCGCGTTGCGCGAGCGAGGCGGGCCCTGGCCCGCGCGGATCGTCGCCTCACCGCTGCGGCGTGCCGTCGAGACCGCGAAGCCGGTCGCCGGCGCGCTCGGAGTCGACGTCGAACTCGACGACCGGCTCGTCGAGGTGGCACACGGCGACTGGGAGGGCCGGCTCAAAGCCGACGTCGAGCGCGACGATCCCGACCGCGTCCGCATCTGGCGCACACATCCAAACGAGGTCCGGTTTCCCGGCGGCGAGAGCCTTGCCGACGTCGCCGTGCGCTGGCACGCGGTCGCACCCGAGCTCGTCGCGGACGGCCGGCCGACCCTTGTCGTGACGCACGACGTCGTCGTGCGCGTCGCGCTCCTCGAGGCGATGTCGAACGAGCTCGAAGACTACTGGCGGCTCCGGGTCGAGAACGGCGCCATCTCGACGCTCGAAGCGATGGCGGGCCGGCTCGGTGTCGTCGAGCCCAATGCCGTCGAGCACCTCGCGGGGCTCCGCGCCGACGCGGCCGAGCAGGCGCTCTGATCTATCGCGGTGCGGTGCCGAGCGGGGCGGGCACGATCGGTAGCGGCGCGGCGACGGGCCGCGGGGTCGGCGCGTTCGTGAAGGCCGCCGCCGGAATATCGGGCGGGAAGGCGTAGACGGACCAGGCGATTCGTTCGCGTACCGCCCGGTCGCCGGCCAGCGTCGCCGCGGAGACGGCCTCGCGCACGAGCCAATACGACCCCACCCTCGCGAACGCGATCGACGTAGTCCCCCGAAGCGCGCGGCCCGACATCCGGTAGTCGATGCGTGCCGGTAAAAAGACGCGGCCGTCGATCTCGACGCGCACGACTTCGAGCGCGCCCGGCTTCCGGCTCGTCGTCGAGAAGACGTAGCGGCGAGCGCGCCCGTGCGCGGAGACGCCGAGGAAGCGGAAAACGTAGTCGCCAGGCTTCGGAGCGAGCCGCGCGATCGCGTAGCGCTCGCGCTTGCGGACGATGATGCGGATCGCAGGCTTCTTGAGGGTATAGCCGTCGACCGCGAGGGTCTCGTCGCGCTCCGCTTCGCCCTGGCGATAGATACGATGCGTCTGCACGAGATTGCGCGGCCCCGTCTGCTCGACCGTATAGTCGAACGTCATCGCATGGGGCACGGCCACGCCCCGCAGGGCCGCGGCGTAACGCCCGAGCACCTCCGCCGGCGAGAGAGCGGCCGCCGGCGATGCATTCGCTCGGGCGGGCTGCGTCGCGCTCGCTCGAAGGGGCTGTTCCGGACTCGCCGGAGCGGCGCTCGCCGCGGTGCGGGGAAGGACGGCGAGGACGATCGCCGCCGCGCCGGTGGCGAGCCGCGTCACCCCCCGAGCGCCGAGCGGATCGCCGCGAGCGCGGCATCCGCGCCCGCCGGATTCTTGCCGCCGCCCTGCGCGCTCGCGGCTTGGCCGCCGCCCTTGCCGCCGACGGCCGGCGCGGCCGCGCGCAGCAGGTTGCCGGCGTGCGCGCCCGCCGCAACGGCGTCGGCGCTCGCGGTGACCAGTAGCGCGACCGCCGGCCCGTCGATGCCGACGAGCGCGACGACGCCGCTCGCGAAGCGTTGCCGGATGGCCGCGCCGAGCACCTTGAGCGCCTCGGCGCTGCTCTCGCGCACGACCCCGGCGACCAACAGCGTCGCACCGACGGCTTCGGCACCCGCGACGTATGCCGCGGCGTCGGCGCTCGCGAGCCGGGCGGCGAACGCGTCGCGCGCTCGCTCGAGGTCGCGCGTCTCGGCCTGCAGGCGCTCGACGCGCTCCGCGAGATCGGCCGGCTGCGCCGAAAGCGACTCGGCGAGCGAGGCGACGAGCCGCTGCTGCTCGACCGCGTACCGCTCGGCCGCGCGCGAGACGACGCCCTCGATGCGCCGAATCCCGCTGCCGACCGACGACTCGGTGAGGAGGAAGAACATCCCGAGCTCGGCCGTCGTGATCGCGTGCGTGCCGCCGCAGAACTCGAGCGACGGTCCCGCGATGACAATGCGCGCGAGCTCGCCGTACGCCTCGCCCGGCAGCGGGATCGCACCGCGTGCGAGGGCATCCGCCGGGCGCATGATCTCGGTGTCGATGCGGTAGTCGGCGCGGATGAGCTCGTTGACCCGCGCGGCGGTCGCGCGCCGTTGCTCGGGCGTGAGCGCGCCCGTCGGCGAGCGGAAATCGAAGCGCACGCGCTCGGGCGAGACGTACGAGCCCGCCTGCGTGACCTCGTCGCCGACGACGTCCTTGAGCGCGCGCTGCAGGAGATGGCAGCTCGTATGATGCCGCCGGATCTCCGTGCGCCAGCCGGGATCGACCGCGGTGCGCAGCACGTTCCCGAGCTCGACCGAACCCGCGGCGAGGAACCCGCGGTGCGCGATCGCGTCGCCGACAAATTGCGTGTCGACCACGTCGAACCGCGCCGGCTCGGCCGTGCCGTGCGCCGCGTCCGGCTCGGCGAGGATCACCCCGCGGTCGCCGATCTGGCCGCCCTTCTCCGCGTAGAACGACGTCCGGTCGAGCACGAGCCGGACTTCGTCCGGGCCGCCCTCGAGCCGCTCGACGGGCGCTCCGTCGCGCACGATCGCGAGCACGCAACCGTCGCTCTGCAGCCCCGCGTAGCCGGCGAACTCCGTATGGAGCGCCGGAAGATCGGCGACGGCAACCACGGCGCGCTTGCTCCGCGCGTCGGCGCGAGCGCGCTCGCGCTGAACGCCCATCGCGGCGGCGAAGCCGTCGGCGTCGATGCCGACGCCCGCCTCGCCCGCGATCTCGCGCGTGAGCTCCGAGGGGAAGCCGAACGTGTCGTGCAGCGTGAAGACGTCCTCGCCGCGCAGCGGTGCGCCGCCCGAGCGCGCGATGAGCCCCGAGAGCAGCTCGCTACCGCGCTCGAGCGTGCGCTCGAAGGTCGCCTCCTCGGCACCGAGCGCGGTCCGGACGCGCGCCGTCGCCGCTTCGAGCTCCGGGTACCCAGGCGCAAGCGTGCCGACGACCGCGGGCACGAGCGCCGCAAGGAAGCCGGCGGGATAGCCGAGCAGCCGGCCGTTGCGGATCGCGCGGCGGATCAGGAACCGCAGGACGTAGCCGCGGTCGGCGTTGCCGGGATACACGCCGTCGGCGAGCAGGAACGTCGCGGCGCGTGCGTGATCGGCGACGATCCGGCGCCGAACGAGCTGCTCGACGGGATCGAGCGACGTTGCGCCCACCGGCGGTTGCGCGGCCACGAGCGCCGTGAAGAGATCCGTCTCGTACATCGAAGCGGCGCCGTTGGCAACGGCGAGCAACCGCTCGAACCCGGCGCCCGTATCGATGTTCTTCGCGCGCAACTCCGCGAGCGAGCCGTCGCGACCGCGATCGAATTGCTGGAAGACGAGATTCCAGATCTCGACGTAGCGGTTTCCGAGATTCGGACCCGTGTCGCCCGGGCCGCTCGCGTACTCCGGCCCCGTATCGTAGAAAATCTCCGAGGACGGTCCGCACGGGCCGGTCGGGCCCATCGTCCAGAAATTATCGTCGTCGAATCGCGAGATCCGGCCGGGCGCGAGGCCCATGTCGCGTTCCCAGATCGCCTGCGCGTCGTCGTCGGAGGTATGAATCGTCACGTACAGCCGCTCGGGATCGAGCCCGACCGTTTTGGTCAGCAGCTCCCAGGCCCATGCGATCGCGTCGCGCTTGTAGTAGTCGCCGAACGAGAAGTTCCCGAGCATCTCGAGGAACGTTCCGTGCCGCCCCGTCCGGCCGACGTTTTCGATATCGGACTTCGCGCCCGCGACGCGCAAGCAACGCTGAACGGTAACCGCCCGCGGCGCTGGGGGCCGAGCCTCGCCGAGAAACGCCGGCACGAACTGCTCCATGCCGGCGATCGTGAAGAGCGTCGAGGACATGGCATCGGGCACGAGCGAGGCCGACGGGGCGTGCATATGGCCGCGGTCGACGAAGAAGTCGACGAACGTCCGCCGGAGATCTTGGCTCGCGAACCGCACTAGCGCGGTTTGTCGTACCGCTTCTGTTCGGCGATCCCACCCCAGTACAGGAAGGCGCAGATCAGGATCGAGACGATCCCGAGGATGATTCCCAGCGTTTCATCGGACACGCGCGTTAGTATATCATCGTTCGTGCAGAACGTCGCGAAGTTTCTCGAGCGCTTTTTGCTGGAGGCGCGAGACGTGCATCTGCGAGACATTGAGACGCTTTGCGATCTCGGTCTGCGAGATCGACTCGTAGAACCGCAGGAACAGAATGATCCGCTCGCGCCGGGAGAGCACCTCGAAGGCGCGCTCGAGGTTCGTCCGGTCCTCGAGGTTCGCGAGCGACGGGTCCGCCTTGCCGATGTAGTCGCCGAGCGTCTGGGCGTTCTTGTCGCCCTCGCCCGTGACTTCGGTGTCGAGCGAGAGCAAGTTGTACGCCTGACCGAGCTCCTGCGCTTCGAGCACTTCCTCCTCGGAGGCGTGCAGGTACGCCGAGAGCTCCTTGACCGTCGGCGAGTGCCCGAGGTTCACGGTGAGCTTCTCGATCGCGCGGTTGACGGCGAGGTTGAGCTCCTGAAGCCGCCGCGGAACCTTGACGGCCCAGCCCTTGTCGCGGAAGTAGCGCTTGATCTCGCCGACGATCGTCGGGGTCGCGTAGGTGGTGAATTCGACCCCGCGCTCGAGATCGAAGCGGTCAATGGCCTTGATCAGCCCGACGGTACCGACCTGGATCAGGTCGTCGAGGGCCTCGCCGCGGTTGGCGAACTTGACCGCGAGGTACCGGACGAGGTTGAGATGGGCGACGACGAGCTCGTCGCGAAGCCGATCGGCCGAGGCGAGATGCGCCTGGCGGGCGTCGGCTAGGCGGGCGAACGCATCCCGCGTCCGGGCCCGATCCCAACGCTCCTCGTCGGCGTGTGTCGAATACACGCTAGGAGCCGACGCGCTTGACCATGAGGAGCTCCGTGCCGCGCTCGGGATCGAAGCTCGACGAAAACTCGTCCATCAGTGCCTCGACGAGGAACGCCCCGAGCCCCTCGCTTTGAAGGCCGCTCGCACCCGTCGCCGGGCCCATGACCGTGCCGGCATAGCGATGGTCTCGACACGAGATCTGGACGTACGAGCCGCCGGCTTCATACGAGATATCGATCGCGTCGTGCTCCGAGGCATGCTGGATGCACATCGTGCACGCTTCGGCAATTGCGAGCTTGAGGTCCTCGATTTCTTCAACCGAAAACGGCAGCCGATTCGCGATCGCCGCGACTGCGAGCCGGGCGACCGCGACCCATTCCGGCCGAGCCGGAATGCGCAACTCGACCGTCCCGAGGTGCTCCGAGCTCACCGGCGATGCGCTCACGCGAGCGCCTTCTTCGCACTCGCTTCGTCGTCGAAGATGCCGAAGATCTTGACGAGGCCGGTGATGTCGAAGATCTTCTTGATCTGCGGGTTCGTGCACACGAGATTGACCGTGCCGCCATGCTCGCGAACGCGCTTGAGCCCGCCGATGAGGACGCCGAGCCCGGTCGAGTCGATGTAGCGCACTTTCTCGAGGTTGATCACGAGATTGTAGTGGCCCTGATCGATGAGCTCCGTGATCGCGTCCTTGACCTTCGGTGACGTGTAGACGTCGATCTCGCCGCCGAGCTCGACGACGTATGCGTCGTCTTCGGATTCGCGGACGTGCACTTTGATGTCCAAGATTGCTCCTAGCGTGGGATGGGATCGGGTTGGCGCGCGGCGAGCGACCGAAGCGACTCGCGGGTGCTCGGACCGGCGAGCGGGGTGACCAGCATCGCCAGCGCCGCTCCGGCGAGCGCCCCCGTGACGATACCGGAGACGAATCCCAGCTCCCGAGCCATGACCGTGCGAACTCCGTTCCGAGCGAATCGAAAGGCCGCGCGGTCAACGAACGTTGCGCTCGGCGGCCTTCGTGGGCGTCCTCCCGTCGCGTGTACCCGTTTGCTCCGTATCGTCACGCACCGCTGCGACCGTGCGCGCCACGCGCGCCGCGAGCGCGGACGCGTCCGAGACGGCCTGCGCCCGACCGAACGAAAACCGGACCGTCCCGCGCTCGGCGAGATCGTCGTCGCCCAGCGCCGCGAGGACGTGGCTCCCGGCGACCGCGCCCGACGCGCACGCGCTCCCCGTCGAGACCGCGAGCCCGGCGAGATCGAGGGCGATCGCAAGCAGCGCGGCGTCGGCGCCCGGAAACGCGATCGCGGTGAGGTGCGGGAGCCGCCCGACGCCGCGCGCGAGCGCTCGCGCACCCGGCACGGCGGCGAGGACCTCCGCCTCGAAGCGGTTCCGCAGCTCGGCGAGCCGCGCGGCCTCGCTCGCGAGCTCGGCTTGCGCGAGCTCGAGGGCGACCGCGAAGCCGACGGCCGCGGCGACGCTTTCGGTCCCGGCCCGCCTGCCCGACTCCTGGCTACCGCCGATCTGCTGCGGCCGCAGCGGCGTGCCGGCGCGAACGTACAGCGCACCGATGCCGAGCGGGCCGTAGCACTTGTGCGCCGCGATCGAGAGCAAGTCGACGCCGAGTTCCCGAACGTCGAGCGGGAGCCGGCCGGGTGCCTGAACCGCATCGCAGTGGAAGAGCACGCCGCGCTCGCGAGCCCGAACGGCACAGGCCGCGATCGGCTGCACGGTGCCGATCTCGTTGTTGGCGAGCATCATCGAGACGAGCGTCGGTAGCCGCTCGAGCGCCGCGTTGTAGGCGGCGGAATCGACCCGGCCGTCGCGGTCGACGGGGAGGACCTCGACCGCCGCACCCTCGTCCCGGGCTCGCCGGACGGGCGCGAGCACGGCGCGGTGCTCGACTGCCGTCGTCACGACGCGCCGGGCACCGGTGGTCGCGGCGAGCACGCCCGCGATCGCGAGGTCGTCGGCCTCGGAGCCGCCCGAGACGAACACGATCTCGCGCGGCGTTCCGCCGAGCGCGGCCGCCACCCGGGCGCGAGCGTCGTCCAGCCCCGCGCGCGCGCGACGGCCCTCGGCGTGCAGCGAGCTCGGATTTCCGCCGCTGCGGAGCCACGGCAGCATTGCATCGAGCACCTCTGGCCGTAGCGGCGTCGTCGCGGCGTGGTCGAGATACGCTCGCCCGGTCAGCATGGCGGGGCCGTCACACACGGAAAGATAACCTTTACGACGTCAGGCGACGCGCAAGCTTGCCGATATGGGAGCTATAGACCGGAATCGTTCGGGCGGTACAGTGACGCTTTCCTCGGCCACGATCCCCACGAGCGCGACGGGGGCGAAGTCCCCGCCTCGCTTGGCCTCGCTCGGGCTCGCGTGGCTGTTGCTTGCCCTCGCGCTCACGCTGCCGATTCTCCTGGTCGCCGCGCTGGAAATCCGCAGGATCGACCGGACGGTCGCGCAGATCACGCGCGAGATTCGGGCGACGCAATGGATCGCGCAGGCCGTCGACATCGTCGACGCGCTCGACGCGCTGCGGTTCGTACCCGCCGCGGTCACCCGCGACAATCCGTGCGGCCTTGCGCCGCGCGAACCGCGCGCCGTCGCGAGCCTCGACGCGCGCTTCGCGCGGCTCGCCCGCTTCACGGCCGCGAACTCCGCCGTCCTGCCGAACGACGTCCCGGCGTTCAAGATCGTCGACGAGGCGCGACGGGCGTACCTCGCCCGCCCGTGCGGCGAGACGGCATCCCGCTTCGTCACCGCCACGTATCATGCCGTGAGCTCGATCTCCGACGGGGCGCAGCTCTCGTTCGAGAGCGACGTCGCAACGGCGAGCCTCGCCGACGCGGTCGACAATACGTTTCTGCAAGTGCACGGCCCCCTCGGCGCCGCGGCGCAGACGTTTCTCGCCGGGAGCCGGCGCGGCCGGCTCACGATGATGGACCGCATCACGATCGCAAAGCTGCTCGGCCAGGCACAAAGCTCGGTTCTCAACTTCGGCGGCGACGTCACGCTCGTCGCCGCCGGCTATCCCGCCCTCAGCTCGTCGATTGTGAGCGCCGCCGCCGAGGCGTTGCGGGCGAGCGACGCGCTCTCGAGCGAGCTGCAGCGCCAAGTCGGGCTCAACGTCCCGCTCGGCGGGCCCGAGCCGCGGGCGACGATCGAGGCGAGCGCCGCGCGGCTCGCGCGAGCAACGAGCGCGCTCGAACCACGGCTCGTCGCCGGCACGTTCTCCGCGATGGACGTGCAGATGCGCGAGCTCGTCGTCACACGCCGGAAGACCGTCCTCATCGCCGTCGGCACGATCGCCTTTGTCTTCGGGACCACGCTCTACGTCGGTCTGCTCGTGAACCGGCGCGACCGGCGCGAGCTCAATCGCGCGCAGCAGAAAGCTCGGGCGCTCGCGGCCGAGCTCGCGCAGAAACGCGCCGAGCACGACCGGATGCTCACCGAGGCGCAGTTCGACGCCGTCTTCGACCGCTCGCAGATAGGCATCGCGTTCCTGGATCGAACGGGCGCGACGACCGAGTGCAATCCGGCGCTCGCGACCATCCTCGGCAGCAGCCGGCCGCAACTCCTGGACGCGGGGGATCGCCGCTTCGGCGAGCTGCTCGAGGGTCTGCGCGAAACGTTCCAGTTCGAAGAGGCGCTCCCGCGCGCGGACGGCACGACCTGCCACGCGCAGATCACGGTCTCCGCGGTCGGCGTGCCGCGCTCCGACGATGTCGCGGCGATCGCCATGGTTCAGGACATCAGCGAGCGGATCGCGATCGACGAGCGGCTGCGCTACGAATCCTCGCACGATCACCTCACCTCGCTGCTGAACCGGCCGCAGTTCCTAACGCAACTCGAGGCACTGCTCTCATCGCGACCCGAGCGCGACCGCTTCGCCGTGCTCTTCATCGACCTCGATAAATTCAAGCTCGTCAACGACACGCTCGGCCATCCCGCGGGCGACAAGGCGATCACGATCGCGGCGCAACGGCTCTCAGGCGCGACGCGCCCGGGCGACGTCGTCGCGCGCCTGCACGGCGACGAGTTTGCCGTGCTGCTGCACGACGGGGCGAGCGCGGATCCCGGCCGCGCCGTTGCCGATCGCATCAATACCGCCTTCAACGCGCCGATCACGCTCGACGGAACCGCGGTCGTGCTCACCGCGAGCATCGGCATCGTCGCCGGACTGCAGGGATACGACTCCGCAGAAGACGTGATGCGCGACGCCGACGTCGCGATGTACGCGGCGAAGAACGCGGGCCGCTCGACGTCCGCCGTGTTCAAGAGCGAGATGCACGACGGGATCGGCGGCAACATGCGCCTGATGGCGGACATGCGCTTCGCGATCGAACGCGGTGAGTTCCGGATGGTGTATCAGCCGATCGTCAACCTCGTGACGGGCACCATCGTCGGCGTCGAATCGCTGATGCGCTGGCGCCACCCGACGCTCGGCGAGATCCCGCCGATCGACTTCATTCCGATCGCCGAGGAATCCGACGCGATTCTCCAGCTCGGCCGCTTCGCCCTCATCGAGGCTTGCGCGCTCGTCGCGCGCTTCGATTCCAAGATCAATCCGCGCCTGACATGCAGCGTCAACGTCGCGATCGCGCAGCTCACGAACGGCCACGTCGTGCGCGACGTCAGCGACGCCCTGGAGCTCTCCGGCCTCGCGCCCGAACGGCTCATGCTCGAGATCACGGAGAGTGGGCTGCTCGAGAACGGTACCCGCGCCTCCGCCGTGCTCGCGGAGCTCGACGCGCTCGGCGTGCGGCTCTGCATCGACGACTTCGGTACCGGCTACTCGTCGCTGCGCTACTTGCATGAATACCCGATCGACGTGCTCAAGATCGACCGCTCATTCGTCTACGGCGAGGACGGCCGCGTCGCCAACGAGCCGATCGTGCAGATGCTCCTGACGCTCGCGCGCTCGCTCAACATCGTCGCGATCGCCGAGGGCATCGAGACGGAGACGCAGCGGACGACGCTCCTCGAGAGCGGCTGCCGTTCCGCGCAGGGCTACCTCTTCTCGGGTCCGCTCGACGAGCCGTCGCTGCTCGCGTGGATCCAGGACCGCGCCGCGTCGATCGACCGCCTCCGCACGATCGACGTCGCGTAGGCGCGGCCAGCCGCGCGCGACCCCGATAATGGGCGTCGTAGCGGCAACGGCGCTCCGCAGTCACCGTACGAAGTCATTGAGCGCCGAAGCTCTAGAGGTGCGTCGGGCCGTCGCTTTCGCGGCGCTCGGCGATCCACTCGACGAGGTCGGCTTCCTCGCCGAGCGTGCCGGGATTGAAATAGGCGCGGTCGGCAATCGCGACCGGAAGATAGAGCTCCAAACGCTCGGCCGGCGGCCGGTTGCCGGTCGCGCCGGCGTAATCGTGATGGGCGTACCGGTAGCCTTCGCCATGGCCGAGCTCGCGCGCGAGGCCGGTCGGCGCGTTGCGCAGATTGAGCGGCACGGGATCGGCGCGCGTGCCCTCGACGTCGGCGAGCGCGGCCTTGTAGGCGCGACCGACCGAGTTGGATTTCGGCGCGGCTGCGAGATAGAGCGTCGCGTGCGCGAGCGGATAGAACCCCTCCGGCATGCCGACGAAATGCACGGCCTGCTGCGCGGCAATCGCGACGGAGATCGCACGCGAGTCCGCGAGCCCGACATCTTCCGAGGCGGAGATGACCAGCCGGCGCGCGATGAAGAGCGGATCCTCGCCCGCATCGATCATGCGCGCAAGCCAGTACACGGCGGCATCGGGATCGCTGCCGCGGATCGACTTGATGAACGCGCTGATGACGTCGTAGTGATTGTCGCCCTTCTTATCGTACGCGACGACGCGGCGCTGCATGACGTCGGCGACGAGCGCGCGATCGATATGCTTGGTTCCCGCACCATCTGCGGGCGCTGCGGCCGCGGCGAACTCGAGCGTCCCGAGCGCGATGCGAGCGTCGCCGTTTGCAATGTCGACGAGCGCGTCGAAGGCGTCGTCGTCGATTGCGATCGCTTGGCTGCCGAGCCCGCGCTCGCGATCGGCGAGCGCACGGCGCACGATCGTCGCGACGTCCTCGTCCGTGAGCGCCTGCAGCACGAAGACGCGCGCTCGCGAGAGGAGCGCCGAGTTCACCTCGAAGCCGGGGTTCTCGGTCGTCGCGCCGATGAGTGAGATCGTGCCGTCCTCGACGTGCGGCAGGATCGCGTCCTGCTGGCCCTTGTTGAAGCGGTGGATCTCGTCGACGAAGAGCACCGTGCGGCGGCCCAACTGGCGCGCGGCCTTGGCGTCGGCGACGACCGCGCGCAGATCGGCGACACCCGCGTTCGTCGCCGAGAGCCCGACGAACGTGGAGCCCGTCGTGTGCGCGACGATCTCGGCGAGCGTCGTCTTGCCCGTCCCGGGCGGGCCCCAGAGGATGATCGAGGGCACGGTATCGTTCTCGATCGCGCGCCGCAGCGCGCGGCCCGGCCCGACGATCTGCTGCTGGCCGACGTACTCATCGAGCGTACGAGGCCGCATCCGCGCGGCGAGCGGCTCGGGCGCCGTGCTCGCGAAGAGGCTCGTGCGGTCGCCCGGCCGCGGCCTCACACCCACTAGGGCCGGCGGCGCTTGAGGATCGAGCGCGGCGTCGCGGCGACGCCGGGGACGGGCGTCTCGGCGGGCGCGGTAATCGTCACGTCGCCGTTGCCGTCGACCTGGCCCGTTTCGGTATCGTAATCGAGTTGGCTCGCCTGGATCGTACGCTCGCCGTCGCGGACGGTGACGTTGCCTTCGAGATGGAGATGGTGCGTCGCGTCGTCGAGCACGGCGCGATCGGCCGAGGCCTCGTGGCCGCCCGGCTGCGTGAAATGCATGTTGCCCGTCGCGACGTAGATCTTCGTGTTCCCGTCGACGTCGAGTTTATCTGCGGTGAGCGTCGAGGGCTGCTGCGTGAGCGAGAGCGCCTTCGAACCGCTCGTCGCGGGGGCGTTCTCGTGGACGACGACGTTGCCGCTCGCGTGCATGATCTTCTTCTGCGCATTGCCGCTCGCGCGGTCCGCGGTGATGTCCATGCCCTGGCGCGTCGCCGTGAAATGCGAGGGGAACGAGAAGTCGCCCGTGTTGAGGTTGTAGTGCACGCTCGCGGTCTTGATCGAATCGAAGCCGGCGAACTGCGAGAGGGCGTGCGTCGCCGGCGTACCCGCGGCGGCGAGCGCGCACGCGGGGACGAGCGTCAGCAGCGCCGTTGCGGCGGCCCGGCGGCGAGCGCCGCTCATGCGAGCGTCTCCGTCTCGGGGCGGCACACGCGGCGATTCAGCGCGGCTTCCAGCATATCGATTCCGATGGCCCCTTCCCGCAGGACGCGCGGCTCGTCGCCGGAGACGTCGATGATCGTCGATTCGATGCCGAGCGGAGCCGCTCCGTCGTCGATGCAGAGGTCGGCACGCGGCAAGTCGCTCGGATCACCGCCCGTGAAGGCCGGTCGACCCGAGTAATTCGCGCTCGTGGCCGCGAGCGGCCCGCAGCGTTCCAGAATCGCGGCGCATACCGGATGTTTCGGCACGCGCAAACCGATCGTCGAGCGTCCCGCCGCGAGCCACGATCCGAGAAACGCGAGGCGCGGGACAACGAGCGTGAGCGGTCCGGGCAGAAACGCCCGGGCGAGCTCCACGGCGAGCGCCAGATCTGGCGCATACTCGAGCATCTCGTCGACCGAGGCGAGATGCAGCGTCAAAGGCTTGTCGATGCCGCGACGCTTGAGCTCGTACACGCGCGCGACGGCGTCTTTGCGCCACGGATCGCAGCCGATGCCATACACGGTGTCGGTCGGAAAGATCGCGGTCCCGCCGCGGCCGATCGTCGCCGCGACGGAATCGGCGATGCGTCCGACCGAGACGCGCTGGCTTCGGAGCGTCCGCATCAGCGCGCGGAACGCGCGATCACATGCGAACTCGTAATCCGGTTCCAATGGCCACGCAGGAGAGGGGATCGTCGGCGATGAGCACGGGGATGCCCGTGACCTCACCGAGGAGCGTGTCGAGCCCGCGTAGGAGTGCGCCGCCGCCCGTGAGGATGATGCCGCGATCGATGATGTCGGCGGCGAGCTCGGGCGGCGTCTTCTCCAGCACGGCTTTGACCGCTTCGACGATCGACTGCAGCGGCTCGGCGAGCGCCTCGCGCACTTCCTCGCTCGTGATCTTCACGGTCTTGGGCAAGCCGTTGATGAGATCGCGACCGCGGATCTCCATGACGATCTCCTGATCGAGCCGGTACGCGCTGCCGATCCGGATCTTTATTTCTTCGGAAGTGCGCTCGCCGATCATCAGGTTGTACACGCGCCGGATGTGACGGATGATCGCCTCGTCGAGCTTGTTGCCGGCGACGCGCAGCGATTGCGAGACGACGATGCCGCCGAGCGAGATCACCGCAACGTCGGTCGTGCCGCCGCCGATGTCGACGACCATGTTGCCGGTCGGGCCGTCGATCGGCAGGCCCGCACCGATGGCGGCGGCCATCGGCTCCTCGATGATCTCGACGCTGCGCGCGCCCGCGAGCTTGGCGGCGTCCCGCACCGCGCGCTCCTCGACGCTCGTGATCTCGGCGGGGACGCAGATGATCACCGTCGGCTTCGGCCGCAGGATGGCGTCGAAAAACGAGCGGTTGCGCGTTACTTTCTTGATGAAGTAACTCAGCATCGCCTCGGTGACTTCGAAATCGGCGATCACGCCGTCGCGGAGCGGCCGAATCGCCTGAATGTTACTCGGCGTTCGGCCCAGCATCTGGCGCGCTTCTTCGCCGACGGCGAGCGTTTTGTTCGTGCGGACGTCCTTCGCGACGACGGAGGGTTCCCGCAGCACGATGCCCTTGCCCTTAACGAAAACCAGCACGTTCGCCGTGCCGAGGTCGATTCCGATATCCAAGCGCTGCCTTCACTACACGAGTCGGCCGCCGGCAAGAGGCCGAAGGCGGAACGGACGTTTTGCGCGAGCCCGCCTACACGACCTTCGGGTAGGCCATCGTCTCGAAGACCTCGCTCGGCTCGGCGATCGATGCGATGCCGCTGGAACGGTGCACCTGGCCGCCGAGCGAGGAGAGCATCTCCTCGAGCCGCTCGTAGCCGCGGTCGACGTATTCGAGGCCGATGATGTCGGTCTGGCCGTGCGCCGCAAGCCCCGCGACGACGAGCGCCGCGCCCGCCCGGATGTCCGGCGCCTCGACGGGCGCACCCGAGAGCGGCCCACCGCCGCGCACGACGGCCGTGTTGTTCTCGATCGCGACGCGGACATCGGCGCCCATGCGCGCGAGCTCGTTGACGAACGAGAAGCGCGCGTTGAAGATGGTCTCCTCGACGACGCTCGTGCCGGGCGCCGTGCACAGGAAGCCGATCATCGGCGGCTGGAGGTCGGTCGGGAAGCCGGGATGGGGCGCCGTCATGATCTCGGTGCCGCCCGTGACGCCGCCCGCGCGAACGCGGATCCAGTCCTCGCCGCACGTCACGTCCACGCCGCACTCCGTGAGCTTGGCGAGCGTGGCCTCGAGGTGCGCGGGGGCGCAGCGCGCGACCGTGACGTCGCCGCGCGTCGCGCAACCCGCGAGGAGCAGCGTGCCCGCCACGATCCGGTCGGGGATGATCTCGTACTCGACGCCGTGCAGCTCGGCGACGCCCTCGACCACGATCGTCTCGGTGCCCTGGCCCGCGACGCGCGCGCCCATGGCGACGAGGAAGTTCGCGAGATCGACGACCTCGGGTTCCATCGCGACGTTGCGCAACGTCGTCGTGCCGTCGGCGAGCACGGCGGCCAGCAGCGCGTTCTTCGTCGCGCCGACGCTCGGCTGGCGAAAGTCGACGTCGCCGCCCGTGAGCCGGGCGCCCGCGGTGCGCGCGATGAGATACCCGTGCTCGTTCGTGACGGCGGCGCCGAGCGCGCGAAAGGCGGCCTCGTGCATGTCGGTCGCGCGCGTCCCGAGGACGCAGCCACCGGGCAGCGGCACCTCGGCGCGGCCGAAGCGCCCGAGCAGCGGCCCGACGAGATCGAAGGACGCCGCGAGCTTGCGGACGAGCGCGTAGGGCGCGCGGTGCGTGGAGACGGTCGACGGATCGATCGTCAGCGAGTTCGGTCCCTCGCGCTTCAGCGTCGCGCCGAGGGCCTCGAGCAACTGCCACATCACGGAGACGTCGGTGATGCGTGGTATGCGGTGCAGCGTGACCGGCGAAGGCGCGAGCAGCGCCGCGGCCATGATCGGCAGCGCCGCGTTTTTCGCGCCGTGCGTCTGGACCGAGCCTTCGAGGCGATGGCCGCCGCGAACGCGGAGCGTGGTTTCGAGCCGGTCGAGGACGTTCATGACGGTCTTTCGGAGGTTCCGCGCGACGGGTCCGGTCCCCGCCGCCCGGCCCGCTGCCGCTGCGTCCCGTCCGCGAGGGGCGCCGCCGCTCGCGGCGAGAACAGGGCTCGCACTCAGGCAGCGCGGAGCTCGTCCATGCTCGAAATCTTCCGACGATCAGGGCGGCTCTTCGCCGCGGCGTTCCTGACCGCAGCGCTCGGCGCCGGGGCAGCCCCGGTGTCGGCGTCGGCGCAATCCGTGACGGCCGAGCCTTCCGCGACGGCCGCACTCACCACCACCCCGCCGTCGATCCTCTTCGGGCCGCTCTTCCGGGACGTCCAGCTCGCGCAGATCTTTCCGGACCAAAAGACGTTCTGCGATCTGCTCCCCGACGAGCCGCCCGCGCGGATCGTCGCGGAGTACCAGGCGCTCAAGAGCTCGCCGAGCTTTTCGCTCGCGGCCTTCGTCGCCGCGCACTTTCGCTCGCAGATCGGGACGCCGGTCGTACTGCCGGCGCCGCCGGGCGAGGCCGCCGGGCCCTACATCGCCTCGCTCTGGAACGTGCTGCAGGAGCGCACGGCCACCGTTGACCAGAACGCGCCCGATGCCTCGCTGCTCCAGCTGCCGCAGCCCTTCGTCGTCCCCGGCGGCCGCTTCGCCGAAATGTACTACTGGGACAGCTACTTCACGATGCTCGGGCTCGAGGCGGACGGCCGGCACGACGTCGTCGAGAACATGATCGCCGACTTCGCGTACGAGATCGACACGTTCGGACACGTCCCCAACGGCAACCGGACGTATTATCTGAGCCGCTCGCAGCCGCCGTTCTTCGCCGAGATGATCGATCTGCTCGCGCAGCGCGACGGCCCGAGCGCCTACGTGCGGTATTTGCCGGAGCTGCAGCGCGAGTACGACTACTGGATGGCCGGCTCGGGTCACGTGCCGCTCGGCCGAGCGTACCGCAACGTCGTGCGGCTACCGCTGCTCGGCGTGCTCAATCGCTATTACGACGAGCGCGACGTGCCACGCGACGAATCGTACCTCGAGGACGTGCAGACCGCAGCGTCGACCAAGCGCTCGGCGCCCGACCTGTACCGGAACCTCCGCGCGACGGCGGAGTCGGGCTGGGACTTTAGCTCGCGCTGGCTCGCCGACGGCAAGACGCTCGCCACGGTCGAGACGCTCGATCTCATCCCGGTCGATCTCAACGCGCTGCTCGAGCACCTCGAGTCGACGCTCTCGCACGCCTACGAGCTCAAGGACGATCAGGTGCATGCGATCGCGTACTCGCAGCGCGCGACGCAGCGCACCGCGGCGATCCGCACGCTGCTCTGGGATTCGCAGGCGGGCATCTTCGGCGACTGGGATTGGCGCACGGGCCGGCTGACGCACCGGCCGTCGGCGGCAACGCTCTATCCGCTCTACGAGGGAATTGCGACGCCGCAGCAGGCCGCAGCGGTCGCGCGCGCCGTGCAGACGAGCTTTCTCGAACCGAACGGCGTCGCGACGACGCTCGTCGCATCGGGCCAGCAGTGGGATCAGCCCAACGGCTGGGCGCCGCTGCAGTGGATCGCCGTCACCGGCCTCAACCGCTACGGCGACGGCGCGCTCGCGCGGACGATCGCGCAGCGCTGGAAGAACGCAAACCTCGCCGTCTTCGCGCGCAACCGGAAATTCGTGGAGAAGTACGATCTGCTCACCACGAGCGGCGGCGGCGGCGGCGAGTACGCGACGCAGATCGGCTTCGGCTGGACGAACGGCGTCCTGCGCGGCTTCATGCAGCTCGATCCCTGAGGCGACGCGCGTGACGGACGTCTACCTCGGCATCGATCTCGGGACGACGAGCGTGAAGGTGCTCGCGCTCGACGGCGCCGGCCGCGAGCTCGCGCGCGGCGAAGCATCGGGGCGCCTGCGACGGCCGAGCCGCGAGCGCGCGGAGCTCGATGCGGCCGAGGCGCGCGGTGACCTGCACTCGGCGATGACGGCGGCGATGTCCGGGTTACGTTCGGACGCGACGGTTCGCGCGGTCGGTTTCTCGTGCGCGATGCACGGCATCATGCCCGTCGACGCAGCCGGCGCGCCGCTCGGACCGATCGCGAACTGGCTCGACCGTCGCGCCGCCGAGGTCGCCGACCGCTGGCGCGCGGACGGTACCGCTCGGGCGCTCTACCACGCGACGGGGGCGCCGGTCCATCCGATGCTGCCGTCGTGCAAGATCGCGTGGTTCGCGGAGCACGAGCCGGAGCTGCATCGCGCCGCCGCCCGCTGGGTCTCGCTCAAAGATTGGCTCGTGTACGAGCTCTGCGGCGAGTGGCTCGCGGACCCGGGCGTCGCCTCGGGCACGGGATTCTTCGCGCTTCCGGCGCGCGCGTGGTCGGCCGATGCGCTCTCGCTCGCGCGCATCGCGCCGGGCCGCTTGCCCGCGGTCGCATCGACGCGCACGCGCCGCCGCGTGCGCGACGCGGCAGCCGCGGCACTTGGACTGCCGCGCGGCGTCGAGCTCGTGCTCGGCTCGAGCGACGGCGCCCTCGCCAATCTCGGGACGGGCGCGACGCAGCCCGGCGTCTGGGCGCTCACGCTCGGCACGAGCGGCGCGCTCCGCGCGACGACGGCGGATGCCACGTTCGATCCGGACGGCCGAACGTTCTGCTACGCCGCCGACGATTCGCGCTACGTCGTCGGCGGCGCGACGAGCTCCGCAGGCGCCGTTGTCTCCGCACTCGCCGATCTGCTGTTCCCCGACGTCGCGCGCGCGGACCGCGTCACGCGCTTCATCGCCGCGGCCGCCGAGTCGCCCGCACACGGGCTCCCGGTCGTCGTCCCGTTCCTCGCGGGCGAACGCGCGCCATATTGGCGTTCGGACCTGCGCGGGGCGATCGAAGGCCTCGAGCTCGACACGGGTCGCGACCGCATCGCACGCGCGACGGTGGAGTCGGCGCTCTTCGCGCTCGCCGACGTTGGCGACGTGATGCGCGGGCTCGTCGGACGGCCGACGTCGCTGCGCGGAACCGGGCATCTCGCCACGGCGCCGGCCGTGCGCGAGCTCGTGGCGACGCTCTTCGATTGCGAGCTCCTGGTCTCGCCGCGCGGTGACGGCTCGGCGCGCGGTGCCGCCTGGACCGCCGCTGCCGCGCTCGACGCCGCGTCGGCGGGCGACCTCGCCGCGACCGTCGAGCCCGCCGAGCGCACGACGCCGAACCGAAACGACCACGGCGCGGCCGAACGCTTCGCGCGCTATCGCGCGGCCGTCGCTCGCGCCGTCGCCGCGCCGCAGGCGTGACGGCGCGCGAGCGCGACACGGCGCTCGAGATCAACGACGTCGCGGACGACGATCTCTCAGGCATCGACGCGCTCCTCGCCGACGGATTCGGCGTCGTCATGCAGCCGCAGCCAACCCACGCGACATCGTCCTCGAACGCCGTCCGGCTGCTGGCGCGCCGCGCCGGCGAGCTCGCGGGCTACGTCGCGGCGCACGATTACGGCTCGGGCGCCTACGTCGGTCCGATGGCCGTCACGGCGAGTGCGCGGCGCCAGGGCATCGGTAGCGCGCTGCTCTCGTCGCTGCTCGCGACGCTCGACGCTCGCGGCTGCGCGACGATCCTCTTGGATGCAACCACCGCCGGCGCGGCGCTGTACGCGACCCTCGGCTTCGTCACGGCTGACGAGACCGGCATCTTCCGCCGCGACGGCGACCGGATCGAATCGGTCGACGGGAGCGCGATCGAGTCCGATGCGCTTCGATCGGCGATCACGTTCGACGCGGCGATTCTCGGCTGCGACCGCAGCCTGACGCTGCGCGAGCTCGCGAGCGAGCGCGGCGCTCGACTCGTCGTCGACCCGGCCGGCTATCTCTTGACGCGGCGCGGCATCGTCGGGCCGTGGCTCGCGACCTCGGCCGCGGCGGCCGCGCGACTCTTCGCGCGAGCTCGGCAGCCGACATCGCAAGTCGCTCTCGCGTACGTGCCGCGCTCGAACGTCGCAGCCGTCGACATCGCGACCGGCGCCGGATTCGTACTCGACCGAACGCTGCTGCACATGCGACGCGGCGCGCCGTCGCCGATGAGGCGCGATGCGATCTTCGGCCAAGCGAGCCTCGCCCTCGGCTGAGGCGTCGTCGCCCCGACGGCCGAGCAATGAGAAACGACCCGGCGCGCGGTACGCTCGCATCCCGGCCTACCTGCGGCCGACCGGGCGGCGAACGCAATGTTCCGAGCGGGGGTCAAACGAGCCGTGCCCGATGCGATGACCGGCGACGACGCGCGCCCCGTTCTGTTCACCCTGCACAATCTCGGCGGCAGCGCCCGGGAGTGGGAGCGGGTCGCCGAACGCGTCGCGCTGCGGCTGCGGCTCGTCGCGCTCAATCTGCCCGGCTTCGGCGACGAGGCGCGCGCGACGGGCTACACCGTCGAAGCGATGGCGACGCACGTCGCGCGGCGCATCGCCGCCGAACGGCCACGCCGCTGGCTCATCGCGGGCCACAGCATGGGCGGTAAGATCGCGGCCGTCGTCGCGCGGCGTGCCGAAGACGGCGATCCGGAGCTCGCCGGACTCGAGGGGATCGCCCTGGTTGCCGGCTCGCCGCCGAGCCCCGAGCCGATGTCGGACGACCAGCGCGCGGAGATGCTCGGTTACTTCACGGGCGACACCGCTGCGCGGCGCCGCGACGCCGAGAAGTACGTCGCCGCGAACAGCGGCGACGGCCTGGACCATGCGGCCTCCGCCGCCGCCGTGGAAGACGCGCTCCGGCTCGAACGCACGGCCTGGACTGCGTGGCTCGAGCTCGGCAGCCGCGAGGATTGGGCGGAGCGCGTCGGTGTGCTGCAGACGCCCGCGCTCGTGCTCGCCGGTGCCGATGACGGCGCGCTCGGGCCCGATGCGCAGCGCGAGCTCATGGTGCCGCACTTCGCGCACGTCCGCTTCGAGGAGCTGGCCGGGGCGAAGCATCTGCTCCCGCTCGAGCGCGCGGCCGACGTCGCGCGGCTCATCCTCGCGCATCTCACGCAGATCGAGTACCGCGCGCTGATCGCCTCGGATCGCGTGAGCGCCGGAACGCGCGCGGCGCTACTCGCGCGCGAGCAGCTCGACGACGCCGCGTACGCTCCGGTCGCGATGAGCGCGACCGCACTCGCAACGCTACGCGCGCTCGTCGCACGCGTCGTGCCGCAGGAACCGGGCGAGTTCATCGATCTCGCCGCGCGGATCGACGCCGCGCTCGTGAGCGGCTCGGGCGACGGCTGGCGCTTCGCCGCCCTCCCGCCCGATGCCGAGGCCTATCGCGTCGGCACGAGGACCCTGCGAGCCGTAGCCGAGCACCGGCACGGCGTCGCGCTCGAGTCGCTCGATTCCGCGGCGCAGGACGCGATACTACGGGCGGTCGCGGACGAGACGATCGCACTTCCGACGCCGCCGGGTCGCGACGCGACGGAGTACTTTCGTGCTCAACAGATGCGGGCATGGTTCGAAGAGGTGCGTGCGGACGCCGTCAAGATCTACATGTCGCATCCGCGCACCCTCGCGCGAATCGGTTACAGCGGGAACTCGAACGGCGGCGACGGGCTGCCGAAGAGCGGCTTCTATCAGGTGGGCATCGGCGAACGCGAAACGTGGGAACCGATCGCCGCGACGGAGACGACGCGATGAAGCTCGACGGCATGAAGCGCTACGGCAATGACGAGATCGTCGACGCCGTCGTGATCGGCACAGGCGCGGGCGGCGCGCCGATCCTCGCGCGCTTGGCGAGCGCCGGACTGCGCGTCGTCGCGCTCGAGGCCGGCCGGAACACGACGCCCGAAGACTATCCCGCCGACGAGAGCGCGGCCGACATCTACTGGCTGCGCGAGCGCTTGAGCGCGGGCGAGACGCCGGAGGCGTTCGGCGCGAACAATAGCGGCTCGGGCGTTGGCGGCTCGACGCTGCACTGGGGCGCGTTCTGTCCGCGCGTCGATCCGCGCGACCTCCGGGTCCGCTCCGAATTCGGCGTAAGCGAGAACTGGCCGTTCGACTACGAGGAACTGCTCCCGTACTACGAGCGCGTCGAAGCGTTCATCGGTGTCTCGGGACCGCGGCCCTATCCGTGGGATCCGGCGCGGCGATACCCGCTCGAGCCGGTGTTACGCAACGCCTCCGCGCAGATGATGCAGCGCGCGTGCGATGCGCTCGGCGTTCGCGCGACCGACGCGCCCGCGGCCGTCGTCTCGCATACGTTCGCGTATCCCGGAGCGGACGTTCGGCCCGCCTGCATCAACTGCGGCTACTGCCATCAGGGCTGTCGCATTGGCGCGAAAACCAGCATGGACGTGACCTATCTTCCGGTCGCCGTCCGGGCGGGGGCCGAGATCCGGCCCGACGCGTTCGTGCACGGTTTCGAACTCGATGCGAACGGCAAGATCGCCGCGGTCGTCTACCGGCGCGACGGAGTCGACGAGCGGCAGCGCTGCGCGAACGTCTTCCTGTGCGCGGGTGCGGTGGAGTCGCCGCGACTGTTGCTCCACACCGGTATCGGCAATTCGAGCGGCCAGGTCGGCCGCAACTACATGTGCCATGTCGCGACGCAGATCTGGGGCCTCTTCGAGGACGAGATGCGGCCAAACAAGGGCTACCCATCCTCGCTCATCACCGAAGACTTCATGCGGCCGGCCGACGCCGATTTCGCCGGCGGCTATCTCGTGCAGAGCCTCGGGATCGTGCCTGCGACGCTTGGCCAGAATCTCGCGCGCAGCGGCATGTGGGGCGACGCGCTCGTCGACTATTTGCAGCGCTACAATCACGTCGGCGGCATGGGCATTAACGGCGAGTGCGTCTCGTCGTCGAAGAACTATCTCGAGCTATCGGACGAGACGGACGAGACCGGCGTCCCTAAGCCGAAGATCTATTTTAGTACTGGACCAAACGAGCAGAACATGGCTCGGCATGGAATCGCGCTCATGACGAAGCTATGGGAAGCCGTCGGCGCATCGCGACTGACGACGATCTCGCGCAACGCACACACGATCGGCACGTGCCGCATGGGCGATGATGCGAGCGACAGCGTCGTAGACGACGCGGGCCGTAGCCACGACGTCGAAAATCTCTGGATCTGCGACAACTCGGTCTTTCCGAGCTCGCTCGCGGCCAATCCCGCGCTCACGATCATGGCGCTCGGCATGCGAACGGCCGAGACGTTCTTGCGCAGCGAGCCGCGTGCGCCGCGGCTCGGGAACGCGCCGCTCGTTCCCCCGACGGTTCCCGTTACCGCCTGACGCACGCGGTAGCCGCTCGTTACGGCGCGGGCGACGGTTCGCTCGGCGGCGCGTCTTGACGGTCCCGCATCGATCGCCGCGCATTCGAGCCGAGCATCAGGAGCGCCCGACCGGCATCGGGCAGGAAGTTGGACGGCGTGGCGAGGCCGTCGCCCGAGCGGAAGCCCGGCCCGTGCGAACGCCCGAGCGCCCTCGCACTCACCGGCGGCGCGCCGGGCGGGCCGCCCGGGCCGCCGTAGCCACCGGCAAACGCCGAGTCCATCGCGGAGCGGAAGCCGGCGTCGGCCTGCAGCACGCGCGCGCTCTCGTCCTTCGTGAGCAGCGCGTCGATCCGGCGCGCCGCCGTCTCGCGATCGATCGTCCCGGCGTCGGCGTCCGCGATGACGGCCCGGGCCGCACGAGCGTGGTCGGCCGAAAGCGCGCCAAAGGCGGCATCGCGCGCGCGGTCGCGAGCCGCACGCATCGCCGTTCGCGGATCGCTTACCGCGGGCGAAAGCGCCGGCGCCGGATCGACCGTCGGGGCGGCGGCGAGTGCGACGAACGGCGCCGCAACGAAGAATCCGGCGAGAACGAGAGCGCGCATGCCGACCACGTTAGGTCACGTTCCTGAGAGACCGCTGAGACCTTGCCGTGGCGAGCCGGGCGAGCGGGATGATCGCCGCGACACAGGCGACCACGAGCAGTAGCGCCAGCCGGATCCCGATCGCATCGGAGGTCAGGCCGATCGCGGGCGGCCCGACGAGGAACCCGGCGTAGCCGATCGTCGAGACCGTCGCGATCCCGACGCCCGGCGGCAGCGACGCCATCCGGCCGACGGCGCTGAACGCGATCGGGACGACGTTCGCGAGCCCGAGCCCAACCGCGACGAACGCGACGAACGCGACAGACGCGTCGTGCACGCCGATCGCCGCGGCGAGCGCGACCGCCGCGAGCAGCGCGCCGTAGCCGAGCACGCGCACCGGGCCGAGCCGCGCGACGAGCGCGTCGCCACCGATGCGGCCGGCCGCCATCGCGACGCTGAACGCGCCGAAGCCGAACGCGCTCGCCGCCGCGGCAACGCCGAGCGAGGTGCGCAGATAGATGCCGCTCCAATCCGCCATCGCGCCCTCGCCGACGAGCCCGAAGAGGGCGATCGCGCCGAGCACGCCGAGCATGCGGCGCGTCTCGCCGTCGCGCGCGCCGCGTTCGGCGGTTCGCGCGGCGCGCTCCGGTGCTTCGTTCGCGAGCGATAGCGCCGCGCCGAGCGCGAGCAGGACGCCCACCAACGCGACGCCGATGCCCTGCGCCGCGAACGGCACGTCGCGCGCGATGAGGATCGCCGAGAGCGCCGAGCCGAGGAGGCCGCCGACGCTGAAGACGGCGTGAAACGACGAGAGGATCTGGCGGCCGTAGCGCCGCTCGACGGCGACGGCCTGCGCGTTCATCGTCACGTCCATCGAGCTGAACACCGCGCCGAGCAGGGCCGCGCACGCCGCGAACGCCGGATACGACGTCGCGAGAAATGGGAGGCCGAGCGCGGCCGTCGCGAGGACGGAGGCGGCGCCGCACGGCCAGCGGCTGCCGACCCGCGCGACGAGCGCGCCGACCAGCGGCATCGCCACGAGCGACGCCGCCGAGGCCGCGAGCAGCGCGAAGCCGAGCGCGCCGTCGCTGAGCGCGAGGCGCGACTTGAAGAGCGGCAGGTGCGCGACCCACGTTCCGAACGCGAAGCCGTTCGCGAAGAAGAGGACCGAGACGCCGACGCGGTGCGCGCCGGCGCGCGTCATTTCGCCGCGCTCTGGATCTCGGTCACGATGCGATCGAAGTGATAGACCGTCCGCAGTCCCGCGAGCAGGGCGCGGCTATCGACCGACACCGCGCGATTCCGCGCGCCGTCATAGCCGTACTCGCCACCGAGCGAATAGATGTTGCCGTCGAAGATCACCCGACGACGCGCGCGTTCTGATCGATGAGCGGGCTGCCGGAGTTGCCGCCGATGATGTCGTTCGTCGTCGCGAGGTTCATCGGCGTCGCGAGATCGAGCTTCGGCTTCGCGGCGAGCCACGGCTGCGGCAACGCGTACGGCACCGCGCCCGTCGCGCGCCCGAAGAGTCCGGCGATCGTCGTGAACGGCGGCACGAGCCGGCCCTGCGACGGGAAGCCCATGACGGCGCCGTAGCTCAGGCGCAGCGTGAACGTCGCGTCGGGATCGACCGTCGTGCCGTAGATCGCGAAGCGCGCCTTTGCGATGCGCTGGGCGGCCGCTCGCGTCGGAGCGTCGACGCGCGCCTGATAATCTTTCTGGATCGCGCGTACCTGCGGATCGAGCGCGCGCGCGAAGGCGATCGCGGGATCGGTCGACGCGGCGATCGCGGCCGCGCCGCCGTCGTAGAGCGCGAGCCGCGCTTTCGCGTCGCCGAGCTTCGTGCCGTCGACGAGCCGTGCGGCGAGCGCATCGGGGGCTTCCGCGCCGAGCACCGCGTGCGCGAGCGGATCGTCGGTCCCGAGGTTTTCGCGGACGTGCGTGAGCCGCAAGCCGAGCTCGAGCTTCGCGAGATCGGGATAGAACGGCACGTCGGCGCCGAGCTGCTGCCGTACCGCGACGAGATTGCTATCGGTGTATTCGGGAAGCCGCTCGACGCTCGGCTTTTGCCGTTCCGCCGCGGCCTCGACGAGCGTGAACGCATCGCCGACGACGCCGCCTTCGAGCGAGTTCGCGGCGTTTACACGATCGCGCAGCTCCGAGCGGACGGCCTGGACGCCCGCGATGTCGTCCCACGCCGATCCGGTCGACGCCTCGAGCGCCGGATTCGCGGCGACCTTTGCGCGCAGCGCATTCTCCGCCGAGACCTTGAGCGCGAAGAATTGCGGATCTTCGAGCGCGGCTTGGCGTCCGAGAATCGCCTTGTAGCTGTTCTGCACGAAGAACGTGTCTTCGTGCGCCTCGCGGCCGCGCTCGGGCGACTCCGTATCGAACTGCTCGAGCTCGCCGCGCAGCTCGCCGAGCTGCGGCATCAGGTTCGGATACACGTCCTGCCGCTCGTAGGCGAGCTGCGCATCCGTGAGCTCACGTGACGTACCGCCGGGGTTACCCGCGACGAAGACGAGCTGGGCCGCCTTCGCGCCGTCGGGGCTCCACTTCAGGTAGTCGGGCGTGACGGCGGGCTTGCCCCGGGCGTACGCCCGCAGCATGCCGAGGTCGTAATCATAGCGCGGAAAGTTGAAGTTATCGGGATCGCCGCCGAACTGCGCCACGGCGTATTCCGGCGCGAACACGAGCCGGACGTCCGTGTACCGGCGATAGTGGTAGAGATCGTAGATGCCGCCGTGGTACAGCGAGACGACGTCGCAGCGCACCGTCCGATCCTTGCCGCACGTCGCCTGCGCCGTGGCCTCGGCGGCGTTGAGCGCCTTGACCGCGGCCTCACCCGTCTTGCCCGCGACCGCACCCTGAATCGTCGCGGTGACGTCTTCGATCGTCTGCAACTGATCGAGCTCGAAATTCGGACAGGCGTGCTCGTCCTCGGGACGCTTCGCCACGTAGCCCGTCTGCACGAAATCGTGCTGCGGCGTCGAGAGGTTGTTCACGCACTCGACGACACAGTGATGGTTCGTCATCACGAGCCCTGACGGCGAAATGAACGACGCGGAGCAGCCCCCCGCGATCCGCAGCGACGCGTGCTGCACGTGATCGAGGAACGACTTCGTCGGCAGGAAGCCGTAGTCGGCCTTCACCTTCGCCGACGGAAAATTATCAAACGTCCACATGCCTTCGTTCGCCGAAGCAACCGACGTAGACAAGAGCAGCGAGCCGAGCGTAGCAGCGGCGATCCGAACCAGCATTCCATAAACTACGATACCGGGCCGACTTCCGCTTTTTTATCGAGGGGCTCGGCTCGAGAAGTTCGCGGTTGACTTGTCGACGTCGATCGTCGTTGCGACGTCGAGGATACGTGCGTTTCGAGAGGAGAGTCGCATGCACGTGTCGCCGACCGGGTCGACCACGATCGACAACGCCGCTACGACGGCGCAGCCGCTCGTACCGAGGCCGACGTCACAGCCCACCTCCGGGCATCCTCGTCGGGCGCTCGCACGTTCGCGTGATCTACTGATACGGCATGGTGAGCGGCAGGCGCGTGAAGATCTCCGACGCGATCGTCAGTGAGCTGACGCGCCGCAGACGCTAACGGCGACTATCGTCCGACGCGCCGATCGCGCTTCGTGCTGACCAGCACGACGGCAGCGCAAAGCAACGTGGCGATCGATAGTCCGAGGGCGAGGAGGCTCTCGGGTAGTGCGGCCGACACGAGCGCAGCAACGAGTGCAATGCCAAGCGTGACTTTCCCAGTCGCGCCAGTCGATCGCCATGTCAGCGCGGCGGCGATTGCGATGATACCAAGTTCGATCATCGCGATTGCGCAGCGTACTTTCCCGTCCGGCAGGCGTGGTCAGCCGCATCGCTCCTGACGATCGTATCGCCGATCGCAAGTCCGGTAATCGCCATTCCCACGGCCATTCCGGGCCCAGTCTCGGCGGTCGCGACGATGGTACCGAAGCCGACGTAGACACCGGCGATCGATTGCGCGAGTTCCATGCGCGCGTGCGTACACTCCCAAGAGTCGCTCGACGGCTGCGCTTCATGCGACATATGAATTGGCGTCGGCGTGGTCACGATCGATCTTACGGTCATCGGGACTCCTTTTCGGCGACGATCGATCGCGACGCCGCGCCATCTGCCTAGTCCGATCGATGCGTCGAGATCCACCACGCCGCATATGGCGTCTTCGCGATTCGCTTTCGATTGTAATCCGGAGCACCGTCGGTCCACCACACGTCGCCGCGTTCGCCGAGCGCGCGCTTGACGCGGTCGACCTCGTCGTGCGCGTGAACTTCGGCATCGACGTCTTCTTCACGCCGAGCGTGCGCGACGGCGCGCCGCGCGTCCATCAACTCACGAACCAGTCGTTCGCGGAGGTCCGCGTCGAGCGCCGGATTCGACACGCGCCAGAGGGTGCCCCGAACCACGACGTAGCGTCCGTCCGGTGTTCGCGGCGCCCCGGCAGCGTCATCGACCTCCGGTGCCCTCGCGTCGACGTGCTTAGAGATTAGCCGGCGAGTTGGAGGCGCGCGTTCGCGAAGTCGATGATCGACTGCTCGCGTGCATAGTCCGCGGTCTGCGGCGTCAGCGACCGCTGCCGTTCCGTCGCCGCATCGAGATCGGCTTTCGCCGCGGCGCGGTCGACGTTGCCCTTCTTCTGCGCGGAGTCAACGAGCACGATGATGCGATCCGGCAATGCCTGCAAGAATCCGTCGCTCGTCGCGAACTCGAGCCGCTGCCCGCCCGAAGCATTGGCGCGTAAGATCCCGGGCCGCAGCGCCGTCAGGAATGGCGCGTGCGACGGCAAGATGCCTTCTTCGCCCTCCGTCCCGACCGCAATCACGAGCTCGGCGTCGCCCTCAAAGGCGATGCTGACAGGCGTGATGAGTCGGAATGGAATTGCATTGGCCACGATCTTGAATTACGAAGGATAGCGTGGCGAGTCATGCCAGCAACGCCGTCGAAGCACGCTCGATTTACCGGAACCTGCTGCAGCTCACGAGAGAAGTGGCACGTACATATGCGAGGCGACAAGCCGCTATATTAAAGGCGTAAGGACATATGTGCTACAAGCGCGCTCCATATGAAAGAGACGCGACCGTATAGGGAGTCCGAACTCCGAGGACGCGCCGGTGAGTATGTGCTTCAGCCGGCACGGTACCGTGCTTTTATCCCGGCACCCTTGCCGCCAGACCCGCCAATACGACTGACCGGAGCGCTCCAGCGCCTGCTGTCCGGGGCCGATCTCGCGCTCGGACGATTGGACGGCTCGATCGCGATCCTGCCAAACCCGGAGTTGTTCGTATGATGTACGTTCGAAAGGAAGCCGTCCTTTTCGAGCCAGATCGAAGGAACGCAGAGCTCGTTACAAGATCTTCTGGCGGCAGAGGCTCACGTAACGGCGGATGCGTCTCCCAAAGACGTCGACGAGGTCATCAACTATGTCGCCGCAATGAATTACGGCTTGCGGAGGTTGCTGGAACTCCCGGTTTCCGTTCGGCTGATCCGCGAGATCCACGCCGAACTCTTGAGTGGCACCCGTGGCGAGCATCTGACGCCGGGCGAGCTGCGAACGAGTCAGAATTGGATCGGGCACGCCCGAAGTTCACTCAACGACGCGACGTTCGTACCGCCGCCTCACACAATGGTACCGAACGCGCTGCACGACCTAGAGACATTTCTCCACGCGAACGACGATCTCCCGATGCTCATACGCATCGGTCTCGCGCATGTTCAATTCGAAACGATCCATCCGTTTCTCGATGGAAACGGCCGCATCGGTCGACTCTTGATTACTTTCCTGCTCATGCGTGGCGCGATACTCTCAAAGCCGGTTCTCTATTTGTCCGCGTACTTGAAGCGGCACCGTTCCGTCTACTACGACCTCTTACAGAGTGTTCGCGAACACGGAGCCTGGGAGGCTTGGCTCGAGTTTTTCTTGCGCGGTGTATCGGAGGTCAGCGCCGAAGCCGCCCAGACGGCGCGCGATATCGTCATTCAACGCGAAGCTTCGCGCACCAAGATCGCCGACGAACTCGGTCGCGCCGCCGGAAACGGCTATCGCGTCCTCGAGCATCTCTACGGGAAGCCGATCGTCTCCGTTAAGACGGTAGAAACGCTTCTTCGTGTCACCTTTCCGGCGGCAAATCAGCTCGTCGAGAAACTCTGCGCGATCGGTATTCTCAACGAGATTACCGGACGAGCTCGGAATCGTCGCTTCCGATACGACGCATACATCAAGTTGTTCGACGAATGAGCTGAGGTCGACGAATTCGTCCGGCGCCGCTCGCTGCGAAGCCGAACGAACGCGTAGCCACTACTTATTCGTCTCGCCGAGTTTGTCGGCGTTCTGCTTGACCTCGTCGATGCCGCCGGCCATGTAGAAGGCTTGCTCCGGGAGCGAGTCGAGCTTGCCGTCGAGGAGCTCGGAGAACGCGGCGATCGTGTCCTCGAGCTTGACGTACTTGCCTTCGCGACCCGTGAACTGCTCGGCGACGAAGAACGGCTGCGAGAACAGCCGCTGCATGCGGCGCGCGCGGCCGACGATGACCTTGTCGTCATCGCTGAGTTCCTCGACGCCGAGGATCGCGATGATGTCCTGGAGATCCTTATAGCGCTGCAGCGTCTCTTGAACGCCGCGCGCCACGCGGTAGTGCTCGTCGCCGATGATCTGGGGATCGAGGATGCGCGAGCTCGACGCGAGCGGGTCGACGGCGGGATAGATCCCGAGCTCCGAGATCTGGCGCGAGAGCGCGGTCGTCGCATCGAGGTGGCCGAACGTCGTCGCCACGGCGGGGTCGGTGTAGTCGTCGGCCGGCACGTACACGGCCTGAACCGAGGTAATCGAGCCCTTGTGCGTCGAGGTGATGCGCTCTTCGAGGACGCCCATCTCGGTGAAGAGCGTCGGCTGGTATCCGACGGCGGAGGGCATGCGGCCCATGAGCGCGGAGACTTCCGAGCCCGCCTGCATGTAGCGGAAGATGTTGTCGATGAAGAGCAGCACGTCGGCGCCCTTCTCGTCGCGGAAATACTCCGCCATCGTCACGCCCGTCTGCGCGATCCGGAAGCGCACCCCAGGCGGCTCGTCCATCTGACCGAAGACGAGCGCCGTCTGCGCGAGCACGCCCGACTCTTTCATCTCGAGCCAGAGGTCGTTGCCCTCGCGCGTGCGCTCACCGACGCCCGTAAAGACCGAGAAGCCCTTGTGGACCGAGGCGATGTTGCGGATGAGCTCCTGGATGAGGACCGTCTTGCCGACGCCCGCGCCGCCGAAGAGACCGACCTTGCCGCCGCGCGTGTAGGGCGCCATCAGGTCGATGACCTTGATGCCCGTCTCGAAGATCTTCGGGGTCGGGTCCTGCGCGGCGAAGTTTGGCGCGTCGCGGTGGATCGGCCAATAGGCCGCGGCCGTCACCGGCTCATCCGAGTCGATCGCCTTGCCGAGCACGTTGAAGATGCGCCCGAGCGTGCCTTCGCCGACCGGAATCGTGATCGGGGCGCCCGTGTTCTCGACGGCCTGGCCGCGGACGAGACCGTCCGTCGAGCCCATCGCGAGGCAGCGGACCTGGTTGTTGCCGAGCTCGTCCTGGACTTCGAGCACGAGGTCGCGCGACTGCATCGCCGTGCCGCCGAGGTTCGCATCGGACGCGACGACCTTCTTGTTCGCGCCGATCTTGACGATGAGGGCGGTGTTGATGAGCGGCAGGCCCTCGGCCTTGAACTCGACGTCGACGACGTTGCCGAGGACCTGGGTGACTTTGCCCGTGCTCGTGCCGGACGTGGCGGGTTCGGTTGCGATGGCAGACATGATTCTTTTCCTTATCCGGCTTGGGCTTCGGCGCCGCCGACGATCTCGAGCATTTCCGTGGTGATCGCCGTCTGACGCGCCTTGTTCATCGCGAGCGTCAGGTCATCGAGTAGCTTGCCCGCGTTGTCCGTGGCGTTGGTCATGGCGATGAGCTGCGCTGCGTAGAAGGCGGCGTCGGTCTCGAGCATCGCCGAGAAGATCGTGAACTCGAGATACTTCGGCAGCAGCCGCGTGAGCACGGCCTCGGGCGACGGCGAGAACTCGACGACGCCCGTGGGGCCTTTCGTCGCGGCGGCGTCGTCCGCGCGCTTCTCGGCTTGGATCGGCACGAGCGTCCGCGTCTCGGGCCGCTGCGAGAGCATCGAGACGAGCTTCGGCGCGATGAGGACGATCTCGGAGATCGTGCCGTTCGTGAAGTCGTCCGTGACTTTGGCCGCGATCTCTTTGGCGGTCGCGAGCTTCTCTTGCGCGGAGAGCGACCACGACTCGGCCGTCTCAAAGCGCGTCCGACGCGCGGCGTTACGCGCCTTGTTGCCGACCGCGTAGTACGTGATGTCGGAACTGCTGCCGCTCACGTAGAGTTCACCCGCGCGGATAATATTGGAGTTGAAGGCGCCCGCGAGGCCCTTATCCGCCGTCATTAAGATGACGCCGACGGGCGCGCCCGCTTTGCCCGGCTTCATGAACGGGTGGTCGACCGAGCCGACCGCCGACATCAGGTCGCGCAGCATCGCGCCGAGGGCGTCGGCGTAGGGACTCGCCTGCTTCTGCACCGCTTGCGCGCGCCGAATCTTCGCGGAGGCGACTTGCTTCATCGCCTTCGTGATCTGCTGCGTGTTCTTGAGCGACTTGATGCGATCGCGAAGATCGCGGACGCTAGGCATTAGAACCGCGCATTGAATGTCTCGATCGCCTTGCCGAGCGTCTCCGTGTGCTCCTTGGACAGCGCGCCGGTGTCGCGGATGCCGTCCGGGATTTCGGAGTGCTCGGCGTGGACGAACTCGGTGAACTGGCGCATCCACTGCTGGATCTTGGGCGTGTCGATCTTCGTGAGGTAGCCCTTGGTCGCCGCGTAGATGATCGGGACCTGATCCTCGACGTTCTGCGGCTGGTATTGCGGCTGCTTGAGAACCTCGGTGATCTTCTCGCCGCGCGTCAGCGTGGCTTGTGTGTTCTTGTCGAGGTCGCTCGAGAGCTTCGCGAACGCGGCGAGCTCGCGATATTGCGCGAGGTCGAGCTTGAGCTGACCCGCGACCGACTTCATTGCCTTCGTCTGCGCCGACGAGCCGACGCGCGAGACCGAGATGCCGACGTCGACGGCGGGCCGCACGCCCTGGAAGAACAGCGTCGTCGTCAGGTAGATTTGGCCGTCCGTTATCGAGATGAGATTTGTCGGGATGTACGCCGAGACATCGCCCGCCTGCGTCTCGATGATCGGCAACGCCGTGATCGAGCCGCCGCCCTTCTCATCCGAGAGCTTGGCGGAACGCTCGAGAAGCCGCGAGTGCAGGAAGAAGATGTCGCCGGGATACGCCTCGCGGCCCGGCGGCCGGCGCAGCAGCAGCGAGACTTCACGATATGCGATCGCGTGCTTCGTGAGGTCGTCGTAGATCACGAGGACGTCTTTGCCCTCGTACATCAAGTCCTCGGCCATCGCCGCGCCGGCGTAGGGGGCGATGTACTTCAGTGCCGGACTATCGGCGGCGCTCGTCGTGACGATCGTCGTGTACTCGAGCGCGCCCTCCATCTCGAGCCGCGCGGCGAGGGCCTTGATGTTCGAGTCCTTCTGCCCGATCGCGACGTAGATGCAAAAGACGTCCTTGCCCTTCTGATTGATGATCGTGTCGATCGCGATCGCGGTCTTGCCGACCTGACGGTCGCCGATGATGAGCTCGCGCTGGCCCTTCCCGATTGGGATCAGCGCGTCGATCGCGCGGATGCCGGTCTGCATCGGTTGCTTGACCGGCTGACGCTCGATGACGGTCGGCGCCGTGTTCTCGATCGTGCGATATTTCGTCGCCGTGATCGTGCCCTTGCCGTCGACGGCGTTGCCGAGCGGATCGACGACGCGGCCGAGCAGCGAGCTGCCGACGGGGACCGAGGCGATCCGGCCGGTCCGCTTGACCTGCATGCCCTCTTTGATCTCGGTGTCGGGCCCGAGGATGATGACGCCGACGTTGTCCTCTTCGAGGTTGAGCGCGATGCCCTGCAGGCCGTTCGGAAACTCGACGAGCTCAGACTGCTGCACGGCCTCGAGACCGTAAACGCGCGCGATGCTCGAGCCCACCTCGATCACGGTCCCGACCTCGTCCTCGTGGACCTCGCTCGAGAAATTTGCGATCTGACTCTGAAGGATGGAGGCGATTTCGTCGGCGTTGATCATCGTGGTCGTCCTATCGCGAGGGCGCGGCTACGCGCGGGAGATGGAGAGTTCGCGGGCGAGATCGTCGATCCGCGCGGCGAGCGAGCCGTCGACGCGGCGATCGTTCGTCGTGAGCCGGATCCCGCCGAGGAGGGTGGCGTCCGTGCGCGCGCGGACGTCGTACTGCTTCCCGCTGGAACGGCCGAGGCGCGCGACGATCTCGTCGATCTCGCTCTGATCGAGCGCCCGGGCGCTGACGATTTCCAGCGGCTCCTTGCCGGCGGCGGCGAGTGCGAGCCGCTCGTATTCCGCGGTGATCTCGCCGAGGAGCGCCTCGCGCCGCTTGCGCACGAGCAAGAGGATGGTGTTGCGCGCGATGTCGTCGAGCTTGCCCTCGAAGACGCGGCCCAGGAGCGCGAGCTTCTCGTCCCGGCCGAAGACGGGCGAGAGGAAGAACCGGCGAACGTCATCCTTGCCGTAGATGGCATCGGTCGCGGAGCGGAGATCCGTCCCGACGCGATCGATCCGGCCGGCGTCCCGGGCAAGGTTGAAGATCGCGGTCGCATAGCGACGGGCGACGGTCTGGTTCTGCACTACGCGCGCCCGCCGTCTTCGGCGGCATCGACCGCGTCGGAGACCAGCCGGCGATCGGTCTCGGCGTCGACCTTCGAGGCAGCATCGCGCGCGATGCGAACGGCTTTCGCGAGGATGTCCGCGCGGAGCTGCTCTCGGGCGGCGGCCAGCCCGCGCTCGAGCTCGCCGTTCGCGTTCGCCTCGACGCGCTCGCTCTCGGCGCCGGCGTCGCGCAGGATGCGGTCGCGCTGACGGGCCGCCTCGGTCTCGGCGCGTGCGACGATCGTCGTCGCGTCGCTCTCCGCGCGCTCGAGCTCCGCCTTCGCGGTGTCGATCTCGGATTTGGCCAGATCGCGGCGGCGCATCGAATCGAGCCGCTCCGCGTTCTTCCGAGCCTCGGACTTCGCGATGCCGGGGCCCAGGAAGCGGCGCCAGATCCAGACGAGCACGGCGATGAAGGCGAACGCCGCGACGACTTGGCTCCAGGTCGCGAGGCCTTCGTAGAACCCGCTGCTCACCGCGTGGATCCCGTCGCGCGATGCAGCAGCTTCGATGCAAGCTGCCGCGAGAGTTGGTCTTCCTCGGCACGCGCGGCTTGCAGCTCGATCGCCACGCGTCGCCGCGCCTCGTCGGCCGTCGTCGCCGCGCGCCCGTTGGCCGCGCCGACGGTCGCCAGAGCTTCTGCTTCGGCGGCCGTCCGCGAGGCGGTGAGGATCTCGTCGGCACGGCGGCGGGCCGCCGTGCGCCGAGCGTCGGCTTCGCTCCGCAACGTCGCGACCTGGCCCTCGTAGCGATCGAGGTCATTCTTGATCCCGTCGATGACGGCGCGCCGGGCGGCAATCGCCTTCCCGACGGGCTTGAGGAAGACGACGTTCAAGATCGCGAGAAAGATCGCGAAATTGATGACCTGGAACCAGAAGGTGCCGTCGACGGAGAGGAACATGGCCGGAGCCTACTTCGAGAGGTGCGAGAGCAGCGCCGGGACGTTCGCGACCACGAGCAGGAGGTAGAACGCGAGGCCGAGCCCGATGATCGGGAACGCTTCGAGCACGCCGACGCCGAGGAACAGGAACGTGAAGATGTTCGGCCGCGCCTCGGGCTGCCGGGCGATCGCCTCGACGGCTTTCGATGCGACGATGCCGTCGCCGACGGCCGAGCCGAGCGCGACGCCGAGGATGATGAGGCCGAACGCGAGGATCGCCGCGGCTGCGACTAAGCTCTCAGAGCTCACGTGGGTGTACCTTTCTCGAGTGGTGTGGGTCCGGGCGCGCCCGGCCTATGCGTTGTTGAGGGCCGCGCCCGACGACGTCGTGATCGAGGTCGAGGTCGAGGGAGTCGGTTCCACGTTCTCGCCGTGGTCGGCAGCGTGCTCTTCGTGCGCCGTTGAGAGCGAGAGATACACGATGCCGAGCAGCGTGAAGACGAACGCCTGGATCGTCCCCACGAAGAAGTTGAAGAACTGAATGAAAAACGGCAGGATACTCACCGCGATCGAGAGCGGGAACGCGCCGATGTACACCTTCGCCGTCGTGATCGACGCGATGATGATGTAGAGCAGCTCGCCGACGAAGATGTTGAAGAACAGCCGGAGCGCGAGCGTCGCGGGCCGCCCGATCTCTTCGAGGACGTTGATCGGGAAGAGCACCGGGAACGGCTTGAAGAAGTGCGCAAACGCGCCGAGCCCATTTTGCCGGATCCCGACGACCCAGGTCAGGCCCCAGACGATGAGCGCGAGCGGGAGCGCCGTGTTGAGGTCGCCCGTCGGTGAGCCGCCGAACGGGAAGCCGAACGCCTTGAACGGCAGAATGCCGAACTGATCGAGCAAGAAGATGAAGACGAAGAGCCCGATGAAGAACGGCACGAACGGCTCGCCGCTGGGCCCAAGCGAGCCGTAGACCATGTCGGCCACGTAGTCGACGATGCCCTCGAACACGGTCTGCGTCTTGTTGACGGGGGCGTCGCTCGCTTCGGCGGCTCGATAGCTGCGACCGACCCACCACAGAAGCGCGAGTGCGACGACCATCGCGATCCAGGTCGTGTAGACGGTGTCGCTGTGAACGTTCCCGAGCACGGGCACGTGCCAGAGCGTGTGTTCGCCGATGCCCTCTTTCAAGAATATTCCGTTCGGACGGCGCGCCAGGCGATCAGAGCGTAGAGCGCGAGTGGGAGGAAGAACCCGAGGAAGTAGGCGGCCATCGTCCACCACGGGCCGTGGAGCGCAAACGTCACCGGCAGAACGCCGAAGACGCCGATGCGCAGGATGCTGGAGACCACGAACGTCGAGACGCTCTGGTGATTCGCGAGACGTTCATTGCCGCGCATCGTAAGGAGCGCGTTGAGGATCCCGCATGAGACGCCGACGACGAGCGCAACGGCGGCGAGCGGGGATTTGGCCGCCAGCAGAGCGGCGCCGGGAAGCGCCAAACCAAACGACCACGATGCCATGGGTCGTTTGCGGTCGTAATAAGCACGCAACTCGGCCTCTGACACGGCATTCACGGGTTGGCAACCGTCGGAAGCCTTTCCTTTGTCGGTTCCCACGTCGAGCACGTTCGGGCGGTCGCTCAGCCGGAAAACGGCGTCGGCCGCGGCCCGCCGCGATATCGCGCGATCAGCCAGGCGACGATGCGGCCGGCGGCGAGTCCGTCGCCATACGGGTTGCTCGCGCGCGCCATCGCCGCGTACGCCGCGCGGTCGCGCAGGAGCCGCGCGGTCGCCGCGACGATCGCGTCCCGGTGCGGGCCGACGAGCTCGAGCGTTCCGGCCTCGAGCCCCTCCGGGCGTTCGGTCTCGTCGCGCATGACGAGTACCGGCTTCCCGAGGCACGGCGCTTCTTCCTGAAGACCGCCGCTATCGGTGAGCACGAGCGTCGAGCGCGCCACGGAATGCACCGTGAGGTCGTAGGGCAGCGGCTCCACGAGCGTGATCCCCGGGACCCCGCCCAGGCGTACGCGCGCGACCGGCTCCACGCGGGGGCTCGGATGGACCGGCCACAGGATCTGCGGCCGCTCCGGGAACGCCGCGATCTCGGCGAGGGCGTCGCAAATCTCCGGCATCCGGTCGTGATTCTCGCGCCGATGCGCCGTCACGAAGATCAGCGGCCGCGCCGGGTCGAGGTCGCGCCACACTGCCGGGCTCGCGGGCGGCGCCTCGCGGGCGACCGCGAGAAACGCGTCGATGACGGTATTCCCCGTCACGATGGCGTCGGCGGGCGCGACGTTCTCGGCCATGAGGTTCGCGTACGCCCGCGCGGTCGGCGCGAAGTGGTGGCTCGCGAGCCGCCCGGTGAGCCGGCGGTTCATCTCCTCGGGAAACGGTTCCCAGATCGTCGAGGTCCGCAGCCCCGCCTCGACGTGACCGACCGGGACCTTCGCGTAGAACGCGGCGAGCGCGGCCGCCGTGCTCGTCCCGGTATCGCCGTGCACGAGCACGACGTCGGGCTGCCGGCGCTCGAGCACGGGTCCCATCCCCTCGAGCACGCGCGTCGTGATCTGCGTGATCGACTGGTCGTGCGTCATGATGTCGAGATCGTCGTCCGGCTCGATCGCAAAGAGCGCGAGCAGGTCGTCGAGCATCTGGCGGTGCTGCGCCGTGACGCAGACGAGCGGCTCGATCTCCGGCGCCGCGCGCAGCGCCGCAACGACGGGCGCCATCTTGATCGTATCGGGGCGCGTGCCGAAGACCGTCATCACGCGGAGCGGACGACGGGGAGCCTCCGGCGTCAGCTGACGCTCTGGAGGTGTGCGTGCGACGGTCCGCCCGAGAGCGCGTAGGCCACGATGCCGAGCACGACCGTCACGGCGTAGATCAGGAGCACGGCCTGCTTCACGTTGAGGCCGAACCGGAAGACGAGCATGTGATGGAAGTGGCCGCGGTCCGCCTCCGTGATCGCCTTGCCGGCGCTCACGCGGCGCACGATCGCCGCCGCCGTGTCGAAGATCGGCAACGCGAGCGCGACGAGTGGCACGAACAAGCTCACCGCGACCGCGACCTTCGCCGTGATGAGCAGCGAGACGGTCGCGAAGACGTAGCCGATGAGCAGCGAGCCCGTGTCGCCAAGGAAGATCTTGGCCGGGTTGAAGTTGTAGGGCAGGAAGCCGAGCGCGCCGCCGACGAGCGCCGCGAGCACGAGCGCCGCCCCGATGTGGCCGTGCATCGCGGCGATCGCGAAGAGGAACGAGCCCGAGATCGCGGTGACGCCCGAGAGCAGCCCGTCGAGGCCATCGAGGAAGTTGATCGCGTTCATCATCCCGAGGTACCAGACGAGCGTGAGCGGATAGTCCACCCACGACGGCAGCGCGACGTACTGACCGCCGAACGGCAGCCGGAAATCCGGGATGTGGAAGCCGTAGATCATCGAGACGACCGCGACGACGATCTGCGCGAGAAACTTCGCGCGCGGCTTCATGCCCATGATGTCGTCCCACACGCCGACGAGCATGATGAGCGTCGCGCCGAAGAGCAGCCCGAAGAAGTCCTGGGTGTCGTTCGCGCGGTGGAAGAGCGCGGTTCGGAGCGCGAAGCCGATCGCCACGAAGAGCGCGAAGGCGATCCCGAGATAGACCGCGATCCCGCCGATGCGGGGCTTGGGCTCCGTGTGCATCCGGCGTTCGCCCACGGCATCGAGCGCACCGACCCGCAGCGCGAGCTTGCGAACCTGCGGCGTCGCGAAGTACGCCGTCACGAACGCGGTGAGCGCGGCGAGGACGTAGATGCCGGCGGCGTTCATGCCCCGGCCGCCGATTCGAGCATCACGCCCGCCTCGCGCAGGAGGCGCTCGGCGAACGGGTCGGCGTAGTCGGAGGCATAGACGATCCGCTCGATGCCCGCGCTGATGAGGAGCTTCGCGCAGTTCACGCAGGGCTGATGCGTGCAGTATGCCGTCGCGCCGGAGAGGCCGACGCCGTGCAGCGCGCCTTGGACGACGGCGTTGGCCTCGGCGTGCGTCGAGCGCACGCAGTGCCCGGCGACGAGCTCGCACCCGATGTCGAGGCAATGCTCGACGCCTCTGGGGGCGCCGTTGTAGCCGGTCGTGAGAATGCGATGCTCGCGCACGAGCACGGCGCCGACGCTCGCGCGCGGACACGTGGCCCGCGTCGCGACCGTCCGCGCGACCTCCATGAAGTAGTCGTCCCAGCCGGGTCTGGGCGGCGCGCTCGGGATCATCACTGCGGGCTTCTCTACGACGGCGGTGCTCGGAACCTCCAAGCGCATCGTTTTTCGCCCGACGCTCAAAACGTGATGCGGAGCGCCGATACCACGCCGACTAGCTAGTCGGCGTCCAGGTCGTCGTCGTCGTCATTATCGTCGTCATCGTCGTCATCCTCAGCGAGCGGATCGGGCTCGCCGGCCGGGGCGGGGGCGGGGGCTGGGGCGGGGTCGGCGTACCGCACGGACTTTCGCTTGGCGGAATTCCCAGAGGCCACGGTTAGGTCACCGAGACCCCTTCGAGGAAACCTTCGCCGAAATCGTAATCGGCGGCCACCTGATGCTCAGCGGCGATCGACATGCGGCACCGCTCGAAGAGCCGTAGCTCCTTGTCACGATGGATCCGGCTGAGCTTCTCGAAGATCATCGGAATCTGCTCGGGATACTCGAATTTCCGGTCGCCGTCGAACTCGTTGCTGCGGTAGACGGCATCGACGTGATAGCGCTCCCCCTCACGCGTGGCGTGCAGGTTGATGCGCAGAAACGGACCGTCGACGGCGCGCATCGCGAGCTGGGCGATCATCGTGATCGCTTCGAGTTGCCCATGGAACTCAAGATCGGCCATGCAGTGCTCCTACCCTTTCTCCGGCGCTCGATAGCTCACCGGGACAGACGAGGCACTGCCGAACATCCGGTCGCCCGCGTCGCCGAGGCCCGGGACGATGTAGCCGTGCTCGTCGAGCCGCTCGTCGACCGCGCAGGCGACGACACGCGTGCCCGGCCGGGCAGCGAACAGATGCCGGAGCCCCTCGGGCGCCGCAATGAGGCACAGGAGCGTGACCGCGGTCGCCCCGCGCTCGGCGAGCACCTCGATCGCGGCGGCGGCCGAGTTCCCGGTCGCGAGCATCGGATCGAGCGCGAAGACGCGGCGCCCCGCGAGCGACTCCGGCAGGTTCGCGTAGTACGGGACCGCGGCAAGCGTTCGCGGATCGCGAAAGAACCCGAGATGGGCAACCGTCGCGTCGTCGATGACGGAGAGGAAGCCCGGCAGCAGGCCGAGACCCGCGCGCAGGATCGGCGCGACGACCGGCCGGTCCGCGATCCGCTGGCCCCGGGTCGCGGCGACCGGCGTGACCAACGGCTCCGCCCGCAGCGCCAGATCCGCCGTCGCCTCGTAGGCCAGGAACGCTCCGAGCTCCTCGACGAGCCGTCGGAACACGGGCGCCCGGGTCGCGACGTCGCGAATCCGGGCGAGCCGATCGACGATCGCGGGGTGCCGGACGACGCGCAGGTTCTCCATCGGGCGTGCGACCTTCGCGCCGGGCGGCACGTTCCCGTCGTCGAAGCTCAATCGTCAGCTCTTCGTCGGAGGCCGCCTGTGAATCCACCGCTCGCCCGCATCGTCACCGCAAGCGCACTCCTCTCCCTCGCCCTGCCCGCCGCTGCGCGCGCTGCGGTGCCCACGCCGGCGTTTGCCGGGACGTACACGTCGACGGTCGCCGCCGGCGACGGTGTCCGCCACACGATCGTGACGATTCGTCGAGACCACGAGCTGACGATGCACACGACGTTCAGCCGTCACACGCAGCGGCCGGTGCCGATGGGCGTCACGCGGCCGGTCGACGAAGCCGGCACCTGGACGCTCCAGGGGAAGACGCTGATTTTCCACGTGAAGACCACGACCGCGTCGACCGAGGGCGGCGACCAGGCTCCGAAATTTGCGGACCTCGCCTTCACGCTCGAGGGCTGCGTCCTGCGGGCGACCGAGGTCGGCGGGAGCCCCGCCGCCCTCGAGTTCGACAAGCGCGGGTGCTCCGCGCTCTGAGCGTTACGGCACGTCGTAGCGCGCGGTGAGCTCGGCGACCCGCGCGCGCAACCGTTCCACCTTCGCGTGCTCGACGACGTCGTCGAGCGCCTCGCCGATGATCGCGCCGATCTCGCGCGCCTCGGGCTCGCCCATGCCGCGCGTCGTGACGGCGGGCGTCCCGATGCGGATGCCGCTCGTCACCGCCGGCGGCTGCGGATCGTAGGGGATCGCGTTCTTATTGACCGTGATCTTGATCTCGTCGAGATAGGCCTCGACCGCCTTGCCCGTGAGGCCCTTCGGGCCGAGATCGCACAGCAGCAGGTGCGTATCCGTCCCGCCGCCGACGAGCCGGACGCCCGAGCGCTGCAGTTGATCGCCCATGGCGCGCGCGTTCGCGATGACCGCGCGCTGATAGTCGACGAAGTCGGGCTGCTGTGCCTCGCGGAACGCGACGGCTTTGGCCGCGATCGTGTGCATCATCGGGCCGCCCTGGATGCCCGGAAAGATGCTCTTGTCGACCGCGGCTGCGCGCTCGCTTCTGCACAGGATCAGGCCGCCGCGCGGGCCGCGCAGCGTCTTGTGCGTCGTCGTCGTCACGTAATCGGCGAACGGCACGGGCGAGGGGTGCAGTTTCGTCGCGACGAGCCCCGCGATGTGCGCCATGTCGACGAGAAACGCGGCGCCGATCTCCGCCGCGATCTCGGCGAACGGCACGTAGTCCATCGTTCGCGGATAGGCGCTCGCGCCGGCGATGATCAGCTTGGGCCGGTGCCCGCGGGCGAGCGCGCGGACCGCATCGTAATCGATGAGGTCGTCTTCTTTACGAACGCCGTACGCGACGGCGTTGTAGATCTTGCCACTGAAGCTGACCTTCGTGCCGTGCGTGAGGTGGCCGCCGTGCGCGAGCGACATGCCGAGGATCGTGTCGCCCGGCTTCAAGAGCGCCATGAAGACGGCCATGTTCGCCTGCGCGCCCGCGTGCGGCTGGACGTTCGCGTGCTCGGCGCCGAAGATCGCCTTCGCGCGGTCGATCGCGAGCTGCTCGGCGACGTCGACGTACTCGCAGCCGCCGTAGTAGCGCTTGCCGGGATACCCCTCGGCGTACTTGTTCGTGAGGACGGACCCGGCCGCTTCGCGCACGGCGCGGCTGGCGTAGTTCTCCGAGGCGATGAGCTCGAGGTTCTCGCGCTGACGGCGCTCCTCGGCTTCGATCGCGGCATAGATGTCAGGATCGCGCTCCGCGAGCGCGCTCGAATCGAGCAGCTGCATGCGCCGAGATTCGAGACGGAGCGCCAAGCTCCCGGCGGCGAACCCTAGCTCGCGGACGGACCGCCGTTGATGAGCACGTAGCCCGCCTGCGGCCACGAGGCGGTCGGCTCGCTGTGGTGCGTCCAGTCGATGCCCGTCGTGCCGTCCGGATCGTCGTAGTAGCGGCCGTGGACCTCGGCCCGGTCGCCCGGCTGCACCGCGAACGGCGTCATCTCGTCGAGGTTCGTGACGATCTCGATCTGCGCGCCCGGCGCGACCGTGACGTAAAAGTAGCCGTGCTCGCCGCTGCGCGTCCGGCGCGCCGGGAGCACCCGCGCGACCGTCCCGCAAACGGTCACCTCGGTGTAGCCCGTCGGATGGCGCGCGACGAGTGCGAGGAAGCCCGCGTCGTCGCAGGCGCTCGCCGTGCCGGAGGCCAGCGCCGTGGCGGGGCGGTCGTGCGCGGGCGCGGCGCACCCGACGGCGAGCGCTCCGAGCGCGAGGCACAGGAGCGGGCGGGTGAGGCGGGTCATCGGGCTCCCTCGCGAACGGGCGTCGCATGAAGTTCGCATGCTCGAGCCGGAGCTTCGCGCCGGCGTTCGCGGAAGGCCGGATCACGCACCTCGAGTGGCTCGACGTCTGCGCGAACGAGTTGGAGGTCGACGGCGTCGTCCTCGCGGCGAGCGACTTCCCGCGGACCGACGACGACTACCTCGCGCAGGTCAAGAAGACGGCGGCCGACCTTGGGCTCACGATCGCAGCCGTCGAGGCGGCCGACCTCTGGGACGAGCCGGCGGCGGCGCTCGCCGTCGCCGTCGCGGTCGGCGCGCCGCTCGTCGCCACGCGCGCCGCCGCCGAGGCGACCGAGCCCGAAGCCGCGGGCGCCTTCATCGCGGCCGCTCGGCGTGCCGCGCGCGCCGCGAAGGCCGCGAACGTGACGCTCGCGCTCCGGCCGGCGCCGGGCACGCTCTGCGCCACGGGCGCGGAGCTCAAGGGGCTCCTCAAGGACGTCGACGGCGCGTGGCTTCGGCCGGCGCTCGATACGGCGGCCGATCCGCTCGGCACGCCGCTCGAACGCGCCGTGATCGCGCACCACGCGCTCGGCGCGGACGATGCGGCAGGCATCGTGGCGCTCGCGCGCTTCCGAGGCTTCGTCGTGCTCGCGGCGACGGCCGATCGGGAACCGAGCGCCTACCATGCGGCGCTCGCCGCGTTTCGCGCCCGGCGCGAGCGGGCGCTCACCGCGGTCTAAATTCGGAGGGACGACGACCGCCCGCGCCGTCTGCATGCCCGGGTTGAGACCTGCCCAACAGCAGGTGGGTGCGGCCCGGGCGCCAGGGAGTTGGGGCAAGCCCCCGCTCACTACTGTCGTATCCGGAGCTGATGCTCCCTTGGTGTATACGTTGGTCCAACACCAAGGCAAGTCCGCGAACGCAGCCAGTCGTCGTCCGCGTTCGATTATCGCACCGTCGTCAAGCCGCGTTTGGAGTTGACAGCGCGGAGAGAAAGACGCGGACATGGCGGGCAAACGGATCCTCCTCGCGATCAACGCGCACGCTCGCCGGGGATCGGGCGCCGAGGAGACCGCCCGCGCGGCCCTCGAAGGCGCGGGTCACTCGGTGGTCGTCGTCGCCTGCGAGCGCGATCCAGAGCGGTTCTCGGCGCAAATCGCGCGCCATCGCGACGAGATCGACGTCGCGGCGATCGGCGGCGGAGACGGGACGCTTCTCGCCGCGCTTCGGGGCGTGAGCGAAGCGAAGGTTCCCATCCTGCTGCTGCCGCTCGGGACGACGAACGAGCTCGCGCGCACGCTCCGTATCCCGATGCGGATTCCCGCCGCCTGCGCGCTGGTCGACGTCGGCGAAGCGCTGCCGATCGACGTCGGCGAGGTCAACGGCGCGCTCTTCGTCAACGAGGCGAGCATCGGGCTCTCGAATCGCGTCGTGAGCCAGCAGACCGAAGAGGTCAAGTCGCGGTGGGGCCTGCTGTCGATCCCGCTCGCGACGATCCGCGCGATCCCGGCCATGCGGCACTATCATCTCGAGGTCGACCATGGCGGCCGGCAGACGCAGTTCCGGACGGTTCAGCTCACCGTCGCGAACAGCTATCGCTTCGGCGGCTTCGCCGAGGACGATGAAGCGACGCTCGAGGACGGCCTTCTGAGCCTCTACAGTTTTCAGATCCGCCACTGGTGGGACGGTCTGGCCGTCATCGCCTCGGTCGTCATGAAGCGCTTTCCTAAATCGTCGCGCGTTACGCGCGTCCGGGCGCAACGCTTCGTCGTGCGATCGCGCCGCAAGCACCGGGTCTTCGCCGACGGCGAGCACGTCTCCGAGACGCCGGCGACGTACTCGGTGCTCAAGGACTACGTCGAGGTCTATCGACCGCGCGGAATCGCGTAGCCCGGATGACGGTGAGCGACCTCCTGCGCCCGACGGCGTTCATCCCGCACATCGAGGACATCTCCGTTCCGGAGCTCGTCGCGGACGGCGTCCGCGGCATTATGGTCGACCTCGACAACACGCTCGTCGGGTTTCGCGCGACGACGCCGACCGACGCGGTCGTCGCTTGGCTCGCGTCGGCGCGGACTGCGGGGATCGCCGTGTGCGTCGTAACGAACAACGGCACGACCTGGGCGCGCGAGGTCGCTCGGACGCTCAACGTACCGATCGTCGCGAACGCGCGCAAGCCGCTCGGGCGCGGCTTCCGGCGCGGGCTCGGATTCTTGAATCTCGAGCGAAGCGCCGTCGTTGTGATCGGCGATCAGCTCTTCACCGACGTGCTCGGCGCGAAGCTCTTTGGGCTACGCGTCGTGCTCGTCGATCCGCTCGTCCGACGCGACCCGCTCAACACGCTTCCGCTGCGCTTGCTCGAACGCTGGCTCCTCCGCGACCTGCCGCGAACACGCGAGGATCTCGTCGACCGAACCCTCGACTCGTAAACGAAAGCGGCCCGTCCGAGGACGAGCCGCCGATATCATCCGGAGACGACGAGTTAGACGTCCTTCCGGACTTCCTGCTTCGCGCCGTCGACTTCGCCGAGCGTCGAATGCTTGGCCTGGTTGAGAACCGAACCGGCTTTTTCGCCGGTCGTCATCTGGTTGCCGGCGACGTCGCGCTTCTGCTGCTCGGCTTCCGCGGCACCCTTGTGGCCCGTTTCGCTCGCCGCGTCCTTCGCGTTGTCGACGGCGCCCTTGATGCTGTCACCCATGTTGTTGAGTGCGTCCTTGAGTCCCATGAAGAGAGTCCTTTCGAAAGGGGCGCCGCGTGCGGCACGGCGCGACGCATGTAACATACCCGCCTGCCGAAGGACTCGAACCTGATACCCGTCACGTCGCGCCGCGGCCGAGCACCGGCGCATACGCTGCGAGCGCCCGTTCACGCGCCTCGGCATGGTCGACGATCGGCGCGGGGTACGTCTCGCCGATCGTCACGCCCGCCGCTCGCGCCTCGAGCGGCGCGAGTTCCCAAGGCGCATGGATCGCCTTCCCGGCGACGCCCGCGAGCTCGGGAACCATGCGCCGGATGAATGCGCCGTCGGGATCGAACTTGCGACTCTGCAAGATCGGATTGAACACGCGGAAATACGGCGCGGCATCGGTCCCGGCCGACCATTGCCACCCGCCGTTGTTAGCGGCCTTGTCGCCGTCGGCGAGCTGTCGCTCGAAATAGGCCTCGCCCGCGCGCCAATCGAGCAGCAGATCCTTCGTGAGGAACGACGCAACGATCATCCGCAGCCGGTTGTGCATCCAGCCGCATTCGTTGAGCTGACGCATCGCCGCGTCGACGATCGGGTAGCCCGTCCGGCCCGCCTGCCACGCCGCGAGGTCCGCCTCCGAGCTACGGTATGGAAGCTTCTTCGCTCGCTCGTCGAACGGTCCCGTCGCGACGCGCGGAAAGTTGGCGAGGATCTGCTGGTAGAAATCGCGCCAGATCAACTCGCTCAGCCACGTGTCGAACCCCATCGCCGTCGCCCCGCGGACGCCGTGCCGCGCCTCGAGTGCCGCGTGCACGCACGTCCGGATTCCGATCGTGCCCGCGCGCAGGTGCGGCGAGAGGTGCGAGGTCCCGAGCTCGGCCGGCACATCGCGCGCCGTCGCGTAGCCGGCGCCTCGTTCGGCGAGAAAACCGGCGAGCAGCGTCGCCGCGACCGCCTCGCCGCTTGCGCGCGCTACCAAGGGTGCGGCGAGGCCGTAGTCGCGCGGCGCGGGCACGTCGCGCGTCTCGCCGATCGCCGCCCGCGTCGCGAGCTTGCCCTCGAGACCCGCATGCGAATCGACAGGTGTCCGCGGTTCGTCGTGCAGCCGCGCGAGCCACCGCCGCTTGAAGGGCGTGAAGACGGTATACGGCGTGCCGTCGTCCTTGAGCGTCTCCTCCGCTCCGTAGTAGACGTGATCGAGACACGCGACGACGGCGGCGCCCGCCGAGCGGAACGCCTCGTCGACGCGCTGGTCGCGCGCGATCGCCGCCGGCTCGAAATCCCGATTGTAATACAGCGCGGTAGCGTCGACGCGCTTCGCGAACCGCGGGAGCTCGCGCGCGAAATCGCCCTCGAGCAAGGCGAGGTCGCTGCCGCGCGCCCGCAGATCGGCGCGGAGCGCCGCGAGCGCATCGAAGAAGAAGGCGGCGATCGCGCCGCCGACGGTGCCGCCGCGCAGGAGCTCCGGATCGAGCACGAAGGCGAGTACGACGCGTTCGCTCTCGCGGAGCGCGCGCGCGAGCGCGCGATGATCGGCGAGGCGCAGGTCGCGGCGGAGCCAAACGAGCGAGGTGGCATAACGGTCAGCCATCGCTCGCTCTTGCCCATTCCGTGGGCGTCCCAGGGACGCGGGAGGCGTCGCGGAATCGGCCCGCGTGCGCCTCACCCTCGAACGACTCTCGCTTCCGCTCGTCGATCCGTTTACGATCGCACGGAGCTCCGCGCGCACGACGGGCTCGGTCGTCGTCCGGCTCGAGGCCGACGGTCTGCACGCGGTCGGTGAGGCGTCGCCCTCGGAACGCTACGGCGAGAACGTCGAATCCGTCATCGCCGCGCTGGAGAACCGGCGGCTGCCCGAAGATCCGTACGCCCGGCACGCGGCGCTGCGCGGGTTGCCGCCGGCGGCGAGCTGCGCGCTCGATATCGCGCTGCACGATCTGCTCGGGAAACGCGCGCGGCTGCCGATCTGGCGGATGCTCGGCCTCGATCGCGACATCGCGCCCGTCACGTCGTTCACGATCGGCATCGACACGCCCGAACGCATGCTCGGCAAGCTCGCGCGCATCGGCGATCATCCGGCGCTCAAGGTCAAACTCGGCTTCCCCGAGGAGCTCGAGGTCGTCGCCGCGATCCGCGATCGCTACACCGGCACGCTGCGGCTCGACGCGAACGAAGCCTGGACGCCGGAGGAAAGCGTTGCGAAGCTGCGGGCGCTCGAGCGCCATGACATCGAGTTTTGCGAGCAGCCGATCCCAGCGGGCTCGCCGGAGCGGCTCCGCTGGATCTCCGAGCGCACCACGATCCCGCTCGTCGCCGACGAGGACGCGCGGACCGCGAGCGACCTGCCGGCACTCGCCGGCGCCGTCGCGGGCGTCAATCTCAAGCTCGTGAAAACGGGTGGCATCACGGGCGCCCTCGCCGCGATCGCGACTGCGCGAGCGCTCGGCCTCAAGATCATGATCGGCTGCATGATCGAGAGCGCGATCTGCACGACCGCGGCGGCGCAGATCTCGCCGCTCGCGGACTGGGCCGATCTCGACGGCCCGTTCCTGACGGCGCACGATCCGTTCTCCGGCGTCACGTACGACCGGGGCCGCCTCGTGCTTCCCGAATCCTCCGGCCTCGGCATCATCGAAGCGGCGTGAGCCGCCGGTACGTCGCCTTCGCGCCCGACCTCTTCGCGACGCGCTACGCGAAGACGGCGCACGGCGCCATCGCGTACGGAAGCGATCCCGTCGTCGCCGTCATCGACCCCGCGCTGCGCGGCCGCAGGGTCCGGGACGTACTGCCGTACCTTGCCTCCGACGCGCCGATCGTCGGCGATCTCGCGTCGACGCGACCCTTCGCGCCGACGGCGCTCCTGCTCGGAACGGCGCCGCTGGGCGGCGTGCTGCCCGAAGGCTGGCGCTCGACCGTCGTCGAGGCCCTGACCTCGGGGCTCGACGTCGTCTCGGGCCTGCACGCGATGCTCGGCGAGGACCCCGAGTTCGCGGCCGCGGCGCGCGTCGGCCGAGCGACGATCTCGGACGTCCGCGCGGCGCCGCCGCCGCGGCTCTTCACGGGCGCCGCGTTCGGCGTGCGGGCGGTCGTGCTGCTGACGGTCGGCAGCGACGCCGCGGTCGGCAAGATGACGGCCGCCCTCGAACTCACCGCAGCCGCGCGCGCCGCCGGGACGGACGCGCACTTCGTCGCGACGGGGCAGACCGGGATCTTGATCGCGGGCCGCGGGACGGCGATCGATCGGACGATCGCGGACTTCTCGACCGGCGCGGTCGAGGAGCTCGTCGTCGCAGACGGCGACGCGGAGCTGCTCGTCGTCGAGGGGCAGGGCGGGATCGCCCATCCGGCGTTCGCGCCCGTGACCCTCGCACTGCTCTACGGCAGCGCCCCGGACGCGCTGCTGCTCGTGCACCGGCCCACGCGCGAGCGGGCCGAGGGGTTTGCGACGCCCATCCCGCCGCTGCGCGACCTCGTCGCGCTCTACGAAGCGCTCTGCGCGACCGTCAAGCCGGCGCGCGTGATCGGCGTCGCCCTCAACACGGGCGATCTCGACGCCGCCGCCGCCGAGGGCGCGCTCGTGGCCGCGCGCGCGGCAACCGGGCTACCGTGCGCGGATCTCGTGCGCGGCGACGCCGCGGCGTTCTACGCGGCGCTGCGGCCGATGCTCGCCGGCAAGGGCTCGCCGCGCTGAGCGTCGCCGTGACGCGCGTGCTCGCGGCCGCGGCCCTCGTCGCGTGCGCCGTCGCAACGGCCGGCTGCACGAAGGTCAACGCGCCCACGGCCGCCGGGCGGCATCCGTGGACGCACCCCGGCTCGCTGCGGCTCGGGAGTACGGACGAGCCCGACGGGCTCGATCCGCTCTTCGCCCACTCCGATGCGACCGACCAGATCGACGCGCTGATCTTCGCACCGATCTTCCGGTACGGGCCGCGCGGCGAGATGGTGCCCGAGCTCGTCACCGAGGTGCCGACCTACGCCAACGGCGGCATCTCGCGCGATTCCAAGACGATCGTGCTGCACTGGCGCCGGGGCGTCCGCTGGTCCGACGGCGCGCCGCTGACGCCGCGCGACCTGCGCTTCACCTGGCGCGTCGTGATGGACGATCGTTTACCCGTGAAGCTTCGCGACGGCTGGGACGACATCGCGGCGATCGACGTGCCGAACGACGCGACGGCGATCGTCCGGCTCAAGCGCCCCGACGCCGACGTCCTCGGGAGCTTCGGGGGCGGCGGCGGCAGCGCGTATCCGCCGCTCCCCGAGCACCTGCTCGGCCATGACGCGGGTCTCGTGCACTCGAGCTTCGAGACGGCGCCGATCTCGAGCGGCCCGTTTCTGCTGACGCGCTGGAACCACGGCAGCTCACTCGACTTCACGGCGAACGCGATGTACTGGCGGGGCGCGCCGAAGCTTCACGACCTGACCTACCGAATCGTGCCCAATCCCGACACGCTCGTCGCGCAGCTGCTCACGCACGACGTCGATCTCATCGCGAGCGTGGGCGACGCGCAGCTGCCGCGCGTGCGCGGCGTCGCGGGCATCCACGTCGACGAGACGCTCTCGGCGAACATCCGGCGCCTGGAGTTCAACGTGGCGCGGCCGGGCCTGCGCGACGTGCGGGTGCGGCGCGCGCTCGCCGAGGCGATCGACTGGGATCGGCTCGAGGCGACCGTGTACGGCGGGATCGACCGCCGCGCGCGCAGCGACATCGTCCCGACGTCGTGGGCGGCGCCGAACGTCCCGACCTATCCGCACGATCCCGCCGCCGCGCGCGTGCTGCTCGACGCGGCGGGCTATCGCCCAGGGCCGGGCGGCATCCGCACGGACGGAACGACGCCGCTGCGCTTCACGATCTCGGCGACCAACCGGCCGGGCAACGAGAAGGCCGAGGTCGTCATGCAGCAGGCCGCACGCGCCGTCGGCATCGGACTTACGATCAAGAACTATCCGCCGAGCCTGCTCTTCTCGCGCGAGGGCCCGATCTACACGGGCAGCTACGACATGGAATGGTCGATCGACACGTACGGCCCCGACCCGGACAACCAGGGGCTCTGGAGCGCGGAGTTCATCCCGCCGCGCGGCTCGAACACGAGCTTTCTACGCGACCCGCTCGTCACGCGGACCTCCGCCGAGGCGCTCCTGACGTTCGACCGCGCGAAACGCAAGGCGCTGTACCAAAACGAGGAGACGCGGCTACACGAGCTCGTGCCGATGGTGCCGCTCTACTGGCAGACCGCGATCGCCGCCTACAACGACGACCTCCGGCACTACGAGCCCGCCGAGTACATCACGAATAATTGGAACGCGTGGGAATGGTCGATCTGACGTGTTGACGCTCGCGCGCCCGGAGCCCGGCGATGAGATGCTCGTGCCGATTGGACCGTCGCGCGAAGCGATCGTCTCGTGGAACGCCCGCGCGCTCGTGGGCGCCCTCGAACTCCGCTTCAACGCGGCCGACGGCCGCACGTCGGCGTGGCTACCGTACGTGCGCTACGCCGCCGACGGCCGACGGTCGTGCGACGGTGCGGAAAGCTTCGTGCGCATCGCGACCGACGTCGTACGCGCGGACGTCGATCTCGTGACGGTCGGCGTGCGGTCGACGGGACCGCTCGACGCACTCTTCGTGAGCGTGCCCGATCTCGGCGCGCCGTCACCCATCGTCGCGTTACCCGCCCTTGATCTCGACGTGCCGGCCTATTCGCAGTACGAGCAGCGCTATCCGGGCGAGCGCGGCTGGTGCGCGCCCGCCTCGCTCGCGATGCTGCTCGCGTATCGCGGGTATCCCATCGACGTCCCGATCGTCGCGCGCGAGGTCTTCGACGCGCAGTACGGCGGCACGGGGAACTGGACGTTCGGCGTCGCGTTCGCGGCGACGCTCGGCTTTCGCGGGGCGGTCGTCCATCTGCGCGACCTCGCGCACGCGCATGCCTTCCTCGCCGAGGACGTGCCGCTCGCCCTCTCGATCGCCTGGGAACCCGGCACGCTGCCCGGGGCGCCGCTCCCGAGGTCGGCCGGCCATGTGCTGGTCCTGCGCGGAATCGACGCGGCGGGCGACGCGATCGTGTGCGACCCGGCGCGCGCCGACGTTGTGGCGACGTATCCCAGGCGCGCCTTCGAGCACGCGTGGCTCAGCCATGGCGGCATCGCACTCGCGATCGTTCCCGCTCCGCGCGAAGCGGAGCTCGTCTCGCTCGCGAACGCCTGACCGCGCGGGACCCTTAGCTCCGGACCGGCAGTGGGGCGACTACCCGCGGCCGCGCTCGGAGCGCCGCGAGCGCGAACGTCCAGAGCGCGACGAGCGCGCACCAGACCGGGAGCTTTTCGGTGAGATCGTCGAGCCGGATGGTGACGCCGCCTGCGTCGCGGCGCAGATCGATCCCGTCCTGCGTCGCCGCGAGCGCGGGATCGGCGAGCCGCGCGAACGCGCTCGCGCTCGGCGCGGCCCGTACTAGGCTGTGCGGTGCCCCGACGCCGACGGCGATCGCCCCGTAGCCGACGCAGGCGAGGAGGACGCCGAACGTGACCTTTCTGAGGTCGAGGCCGTGCGCGGCGAAGGCGGCGAGCGATCCCACGACCACGAGCGAGCCCGCGATCATCGACCGCTGGAGGGGCAGCGGCCAGGCGCACGCGAGCATCGCGAGCGTCGCCGCCGCAGCGATCGTCGTCGACCGCTCGCGCGAAGCCGCGGCGCGCGCCAGCAGTGCGAATCCGAACGGGAGGGCGACGGCCATCTGACCGAGGTGGATATACGCGCCGCCGAGCAGGACCGCGGCCGCCGGGAAGGTCGCGACGTACGCGGCATCGCCCAGCCGGCGGGCGAGGAGGCCCGCGATCGGGACGGCGGCGACGACCGTCACCGCGTAATCGAAACCGCCGATGGCGACCGCGAGCCGGTCCGTTGCATGCAGCGCCTCGGCGACGAACGTGAGGCTGTACTGAATCGTGAACGCCGCCTCGGCGACGGCCTGCACGGGCAGGGCGCTCGTCGCGTACTCGAGCCAGCGCGAGGCCGGCCCGATCGCGAGACTGCCGCCGACGAGCGCGAGCCCAGCGAGGGCGAGTACCGGCCGCGAGCGAGGCCGCCAGACCGCGAGGGCGAGCCAGAGCGGTAGCGCAACGTGCGGCTCGATCGCCGTCCCCGCCACGGCGAGCGCGGCCCACCGATCGCGCCCCGCGCGCAGCGCGAGCGCGGCGAGCGACACGCACGCCACGACGAACGGCGGGATCTGGGCGCTCGGGACGTTCGTCGCGAAATCCAGGACGACGAGCGGCGGCGCGAGCACCCACCACGGCAACGCCGTGAGCCGCCGCAGGCCGACGTAGGCGACCCCGACGGCGAGGATGCTCCCGGCAACCCACAGGAGGCCGCCGGGCAGGAACGGCAGCGCGCCGAGCGGTGCGAGCATTGCGAAAAAGCACGGGGGGAACGGTGCCGGGTCGATCTCGAGGTCGGCCGCGGGGTGCGCCGCGCGCTGGCATTGCATCAGCGGGGCGGCCAGGTAGGGGTCGTTACGGGCATCCGCGACTCGAGCGGCGCAACCGAACGCGAGGTAATCCGAATTTCCGAGCGCCGTCGCCGGACGGCTCACGAAGGGTTGTACGGTCGAGAAGACGACCGCGACGAGTCCGATCGCGACCGCTGTGCTTGCCAGGGCGCGAGTCATCACGCGCTTCAAGCGCGAATGAGTCGCGGGTGACCCGCTCCGCCGTTCAGCCCGCCGATCGAGTCGCTACAGCGGCCGCCGCCGACCCGCCGCTGCGCATCGTGCTCGTCGAACCGGAGATCCCGCCCAACACGGGGAACGTCGCCCGACTCTGCGCGGCGACCGGCTGCGCGCTGCACCTCATCGAACCGCTCGGCTTCTCGATCGGCGACCGAGAGCTCAAGCGAGCAGGCCTCGACTACTGGGGCAGCGTCGACGTGCGAACTCATGGCTCCCTCGATGAATTTCTCACCGCATACCCGGTTGGCCGCTGGTATCTCTCGACGCGTGGTGAAACCCCGTATTCGGCCGCACGCTTCGTGCGCGGCGACGCGCTCGTCTTCGGAAAGGAAACCGCCGGGCTACCCACCGCGTTGCTCGTGCGGGAGCCCACACGGGTCCTCCGGATACCGATGCGCAGCGCAGGCGTGCGCAGCCTCAACCTCTCGACGAGCGTCGGAATCGTGGCCTATGCCGCCCTCGCGGCGCTCGGCTTTCCCGACCTCACCTGACTCCGTAGCGCCATGAGACGGAGGTGGAACGTATGCCCGCGAAAGAGACGCAGACTTTGCAGCCGCACGACCGAGTCCGATTCAGCCGAACTTTTTTCCCCATAAGCGCCACCATGCGACCGGGCGGCTGAGGTGCAGCGGATGCACTTGGGCGACGCGACCGGTTCGGCCCGGCTCGCGTCGATCGCGACGGCGGTACCAGAATATCAGATCGACCAGGCCGTCGCCGAAGCGCTCTCGCGCGCGTATTTCGAAGAGCGGATGCCCGATTACGACCGCGTCGCGGGCGTGTTCGCGGGAACCGGGATCGAGCGCCGGTATTCCGTGCGGCCGATGTCGTGGTTCAGCGAGGTGCATGGCTGGCCGGATCGCAACGCCGCCTACATCGAGGGCGCGAGCGAACTTTTCGAACGCGTGACGCAGCAGGCGCTGGCGAAGGCGGGCATCGCGGCGAGCGAGGTCGACGCGGTCGTGACCGTGTCGTCGACTGGGATCTCGACGCCGAGCCTCGAGGCGCGGCTCCTCCCGAAGATGGGCTTCCGGCCCGACGTCGAGCGCACGCCCGTCTTCGGCCTCGGCTGTGCCGGCGGCGTGACCGGGCTCGCGATCGCCTCGCGCCTGGCCGAATCGCGACCGGGCACGACGGTGCTGCTCGTGACGGTCGAACTCTGCACGCTGGCCTTCCGCTCCGACCGGGCGACGAGGGCCGATGTGATCGCGACGTCGCTTTTCGGGGACGGCGCGGCCGCCGCGATCGTCTCGAGCGATCCCGACCTCACGTCGGTCGCGAGCGTGACGGGCGCGACCGAGCATCTCTGGACGAACACGCTGGACATCATGGGCTGGGACATCGACGACGCCGGGCTCGGCGTGATGCTCTCGCGCTCGCTGCCGGCCTTCGTCGAGCGAAACTATCGCATCTCGTTCGGCGAGGCGATCGACCGACTCGGGCTTGCCCGCGACGAGATCGGCCGCGTCGTCTGCCATCCCGGCGGCACGAAGGTTCTCGAGGCGATCGAAGCCGCGCTCACGCTGCCGGCGGGAACGCTCGATATCGAGCGCGGCGTCATGCGCGATTACGGCAACATGTCCGCGCCCACGGTGCTCTTCGTCCTCGAGCGCGCAATCGAGGCGGGCCTGACGCAATCGACCGTCCTCGCGGCGCTCGGGCCCGGCTTTACCGCGAGCTACGTCTCGCTCGGCGACGCTGCGGCGTGACCCGCGCGCTCGCGTTGCTGCTCGCGCTGACGGCTCAGCGCGGGCTCGAGCTCGCGATCGCCCGGCGCAACACGAAGCGCCTCCTCGAGTCAGGCGCCTACGAGGCCGGGGCCGACCACTATCCGACGATGGTCGCGCTCCACGCAACATGGCTCGGCACGCTGTGGATCTTTGGCCGCAAGCGACGCGTCGTGCTGCCGTTCGCAGCGCTCTTCGCCGTGCTTCAAATTGGCCGCGCCTGGGTGCTCGCGACGCTCGGCGGCCGCTGGACCACGCGCATCATCGTGACGCCCGGCCGGCCTCCGATCACGGGCGGCCCGTTTCGCTTCGTCCGCCACCCGAACTACGGCGTGGTGGCGCTCGAGCTGCCGTGCGTCGGACTCGCGCTCGGCATGCCATGGCACGCCGCGCTTTTCGGCGCGCTCAACCTCGCGATGCTCCGCCATCGCATCAGTGTCGAGAACGCCGCCTACGCGACGCTCGGTGGCGAACCCGCCGCCTGAGCGCGGCGCTCGTAACGGATGCAGCGCGTCAGCTCCTCGGCATACGGCAACGCCACGGTAAGCGTGAAGGCTGCCATCGTCGCGACGAGCGCGCGCCGGGGGACGGGCGATCGTTTGCGGCGCAAGGCGAAGCGAGGCCGTTCCGGCCCGCGGCCGACGAGCGCGAGCACCTGATCGCGGTGCGCGAGACCGACGAGCGAGAGCGCCGCGAAGGGCAGCAGCTCCAGGAGCGCGTGAACGTGCTGCTCGGTCGGGATGATGCGCCGCTTCTCGTCGGCGTACGCGACGTCCCAGATCGTCATTCCGATGTGCGCGACGTAGCCCGCGGCCATGATCGCGAGCACGCCCGCGTCGATCTCGAGGAGCAGCCCCGCGAGGACCGGCGGCGCGGTCATGATGATCCCGAAGACGTGGAGGCGGGACTCGCGCGATCCGGACGTCGCCTCGATGCGCGAACGACGATGCAGCAGCCAGTCAGAGCTCCCGGCGGCCATCCAGAGCGGGAGCACGACGGCGAGGGCGTAGCGCTCGGCGGCGATTCCCGTCGGATCGGGAATACGCTCGGGACGGGGTTGGGCGGCCATGCCAGCACGCTAGGGAGCCCGGCGTCCGATGTCAAGGCGCGTGGTCGCAAACCACCGCCGGGGAGCGCGAAGTGGCTGATGACGAGAGGCGACGCTGGGGCGACGAGTTCCGCTGCGAGACGGGCTGCGACGACGCGGGCACGCGTTCGCTCGACGGGATTCGTATCGCGCCGATGTATACGGCAGGCGACGTGCCCGCCGAGCCGTCGTTGCCGGGTCAGTTCCCCTACACGCGCGGAATTCGCGCGAGCATGTATCTCGGGCGGCCGTGGACGCTGCGGCAATACGCGGGCTTCTCGACCGCGGCCGAGAGCAACGCGTCGTACCGGCGCGCGCTCGCGGGGGGCCAGCGCGCGCTTTCCGTCGCCTTCGACCTGCCGACGCATCGCGGCTACGACTCCGATGACCCGCACGTCGCGGGCGACGTCGGGAAGGCCGGCGTCGCGATCGACTCCGTCGAGGACATGGCGGCGCTCTTCGACGGCATTCCGCTGGGTCGCACGTCGGTCTCGATGACGATGAACGGCGCGGTGCTGCCGTGCCTCGCGTTCTTCATCGTCGCAGCCGAAGAGCAGGGCGTCGCCCCGGAGCGGCTTCAGGGCACGATCCAAAACGACATCCTCAAAGAGTTCCTCGTCCGGAACACCTACATTTATCCGCCGGAACCGTCGATGCGGATCGTCGCCGACGTGATCGACTACGCGGCGCGCGCGATGCCGAAATTCAACTCCGTCTCGATCTCGGGCTATCACATGCACGAGGCGGGGGCGACCCCCGCGCAAGAGCTCGCGTTCACGATCGCCGACGGGCTGGAATATGTGAAAGCTGCGCTCGAGCGCGGGCTCGGCGTCGACGATTTCGCGGGCAGGCTGTCGTTCTTCTTCGCCATCGGCATGGACGTCTTCGGCGAGGTCGCGAAATTACGGGCCGCGCGCATGCTCTGGGCGCAACAGATGCGCGCGCTCGGCGCCCGCGACGAGCGCTCACTGCAAATGCGGATGCACTGTCAAACCTCGGGCGTCAGCCTCACGGAGCAGCATCCGTATAACAACATCGTGCGCACGACGATCGAGGCGCTCGCGGGCGTGCTCGGCGGCACGCAGTCGCTGCACACGAACTCGTTCGACGAGGCGCACGCGCTCCCAACCGAGGCCGCCGCGCGCATCGCGCGCGACACGCAGCTCATCGTGCAGCACGAGACGGGCGTCACGAACGTCGTCGACCCGCTCGGCGGCTCGTACTATGTCGAGGCGCTCACGGCGGAGGTCGCAGCCGCCGCGAGCACGCTCATCGCGGAGATCGAGTGCGCGGGCGGCATGACCGCGGCGATCGCTGCCGGGCTGCCGGGCCGGCTCATCGACGAGTCGGCGTTGCGTCGCCAAGCGCGAGCGGATCGCGGCGACGACGTCCTCGTCGGCGTCGACCGCGAAGAAGTCCAACGCGCGGCGACGGTTGAGACGCGACACGTCGACACCGCAGCCGTCGCACGCGAGCAGCGCGCGCGGCTCGTCGCGCTTCGCGCGCGGCGCGACCCGGGAGCCGTGCGCGAGGCGCTCGCGGCGTTACGCGCCGGTGCGGCGACCGACGCCAATCTGCTCGAGCTCGCGATCGTCGCGGCACGCGCGCGCTGCACGGTCGGCGAGATCTCGGGCGCGCTCGAGTCGGTCTTCGGGCGCCACGCGCAGGCGCAGGTATTGCGACCCGGCGTCTACCGTTCGATCGTCGCGCACGATCCCGGGTACGACGTCGCTGCGAAGGCGGTTTCGGCGTTGACGGCTCGACTCGGCCGCGCGCCGCGATTACTCGTTGCAAAGCTCGGTCAGGACGGTCACGACCGCGGCATGAAAGTCATCGGCAGCGCCTTCGCCGACTGCGGCTTCGACGTCCATCTCGCACCGCTCTTCGAGACGCCGCACCAGCTCGCACTGCGCGCTGAGGCAGCCGATGTCGACGTCGTCGGCGTTTCGAGCCTCGCCGCCGGCCATGGTGAACTGCTGCCGTCGCTCATCGCCGAGATGACGGCGCTCGGCTCGCGAGCGACGATCGTCGTCGGCGGAATCGTTCCGGAAACCGAACGCACCGTACTCCGTGCGCTCGGCGTCGCGGAGTTCTTCGCGCCGTCGACTCGTGCGCTCGATTGCGTCCTCCGCGTTCTGCGCGTTCTCGAATTTCCCAACCCGGACACGCGCGTCGCACCGCCGCGCACGGCAACGAACGTCAGTCGCTGATGCGATCGTCGAGCGCGGATCGCAATCGTGACGCGCTCGCTTCGTCGGGCACCTGCACGACGATGAAGTGTTCATCGACGCCGGGTAGCTCGAGGGTGAGCGGGCGATACGTGAATTCGCCGACGGCGACAGACGCGACGACGACCTCAGGCGAGCCCATCGGTGCCGCGATCTCGTAGCCATCCCACGCAGCGGCGAACAGCGGATCGAGCCGCAGCTCGTCGCACATCGCACGATACTCGCCGTCTTCGGCATGTGCAGCGGCCGCACCGCGAACCATTCCGACGAGGCCGCGCGCAAATCCGGCGAAACGCTCGCCATGCATCGCACGCAGCTTCGGATCGCCGAACATCCGCGCGACGATGTTGAACGTCGCGCCGCCGGGCGGCTCGACGCCCCACACGACCGTCGTCGCGCGGTTCCACGCGAGCACGCGCCAGTACGACGAGCAGACGTACGCCGGCGCGCCCACGATCGCGTCGAGCGCACCGAGCGCGAGGGAGCTCGCGACGTCGCGCGGCGTCTGGGCGATGCGATTCTCCGCGATGCGCAGGAGATAGTCGCGCTCGTCGTCCCGCAGCCGCAGCGCGCGGGCGATCGCAAGCAGCGTCTCGGTCGACGCGCCGACTGCCGTCCCATTCTCGAGCATGGTGTACCACGAGACACCGACTCCGGCGAGCGTCGCAACCTCCTCGCGGCGCAGGCCGGCGACGCGCCGATTCGGTCCGCTCGGCAGCCCGACGTCGGTCGGCTTCACGCGCGAGCGCCGGTCGCGTAGGAACCGCCCGAGCTCGTCGCGCCGTCCGCTCATCGTCATTACATCGCCGGTGATAGCATCGCTCGGGATCTGGTTGCACCGCAGCATCGCACGTATGCTTTCGTCATGAACACACGTGAACCCGATCGAGCCGCCGCCGAACGCGCGACGTGGCTCGTCACCGGAACGTCGTCAGGCTTCGGCCGGGGCCTCACCGAACGTCTGCTCGAGCGTGGCGACCGGGTCGCGGCCACGCTGCGGGATCCGAGCGCCCTCGACGACCTCAAGGCTCGGCACGGCGAGCGACTCCGAGTCGCACGGCTCGACGTGACGGACGCCGATGCCGTCCGCCGAACCGTCGACGCGGCGTTCGCCGCCTTCGGCCGCATCGACGTCGTCGTGAACAACGCCGGCTACGCCGTCTTCGGTGCGGCCGAAGAAGCGAGCGATGCCGAGATCCGCACGCAGATCGAGACCAATCTCATCGGCTCGATCGCCGTGATCCGCGCCGCGCTGCCGCACCTCCGCGCTCAGGGCGGGGGACGCGTCCTTCAGATCTCGAGTGAGGGCGGCCAGCTCGCCTATCCGCTCTTTAGCTATTATCACGCGACGAAGTGGGGCATCGAGGGCTTCGTCGAGGCCGTCGCGCAGGAGGTCGCGCCGTTCGGCATCGAGTTCACGCTCGTCGAACCAGGGCCGGCGCGCACATCCTTCGCGTCCGGCATCGTGAGACCGCCGGTGATGGAGGTCTACGAACGGTCGACGGTCGGCGAAACCCGCCGTGCGATTCTCGGCGGCAGCTGGGCGACGTATGGCGACACGAGCAAGATGGTGACCGCGATGCTCGACGTCGCCGAGCAGCATCCGGCTCCGAAGCGGCTCCTCCTCGGGAGCGATGCGTTTGACCGTATGCATCGCGTCTACCGTGACCGTCTCGCTGCCTTGGAGGCGCAGGAGACCGTCGCACGCAGTACCGAGCAGGATCGTGTGCCGATGTGATGCGCGCCCCTCCGGACGCCGGCACGTCGTTATTTTGCCAGCAGCTTCTCGACGTCGGCGAGGTTGGCGGGGTTGTATGCGGCGCGCTTGGCGTACTCGACGTTGCCGCTCGCGTCGGCGACGACCACGCCGATCGTGTTCTTGTCGCCCGGCGGCGTGAGCGTCTTCCAGCCGGAGCCGTTGAACGTGAGCAGCACGCGCTGATTGATCTGATCCTGCGTCCCGATGCCCGCGTTCTGGACGATCTTGCGGACCTTGCCGTGCGCAAAGAACGCGGTATTCGCCGCGACGACCACGACGTAGACTGCGTTCTTCTCGCCGGCGTTGTCGGCGATGATCTTCTTGGACCACTCCTTGAGCTGCGCTTCGGATTCCGGCGTGAACGCGATGAGCAGCGCGAGCCGCTTGCCGCTCGCGTCCTGCGGCAGCACGACGTGCGTGCCGCCCATCGAGTCCGCCTCGACGCGGGGTAGCGGCGCGGCGAGCGCGGGCGCGGCGAGGGTCAGCGCGAGCGCGGCGCCGAGGGCGACGTTACGGAATGGCAGCGGGAACATCGATCGTGAGCCTTTCGAGGACGGGTTCGTCGCCGAGCGCAGCGGCGCCGGGCGAGCGTAGGAACGGGATCAGGAGCAGCGAGACCAGCAGCAGCCCCCCGATGAGCAGCCACGCTTCATTGAACGCGACCGTGGCCGCCGCGCGTTCCAGGACCGGCTTCACGAGCGCGAGATCGGCCGGATCGGCGTGCGCCACGTCGACGCCTTTGAGGAGCCCGACCGGCACGCCGACGAACGCCGCCGTGCGTGCATCGCCGCGCGCGAGCTGTGCGACGAGGTGCGTGCCAATCGCGGCGGGCCGCAGCGAGACGATCGTGTCGACGAGCCCGATCCCGACGGCGCCGCCAACGTTGCGCATGAAGTTGAGGACGCCGCTCGCGTTGGAGAGATCGCGAATCGGCAGCGAGCCGAGCGCCACGTCCGTGATTGGCAGGATGCAGAAGAGCAGCGACGCGCCGCGCAGGACCTGCGGCAGCACGAGCCCCGCGGCGTCCGTGGTCGGCGTCTGGAACGCGTTGGTCAGCGCGCCCGCGGCGAAGAGTCCGAAGCCGATGAGGGCGACGAGCTGCGGCGGGAGCCGGCGAGCGGCGAGCGTCGCAAGCGGCGCGACGGCGAGCTGCGACACGCCCATCACCGTCATGATCGCGCCGATCTCGAGCGGCGTGTGATAGCGCACGAAGCCGAGGAACAGCGGCAACGTATAGATCGAACCGAAGATCGCCGCACCGAGCACGAAGTTGAACGCGCAGGCCGTCGAAAAACCGACGACGCGGAGCGGCGAGAAGTCGACGAGCGGATCGTGCCGCGTCACGCAGCGCCGGATGAAGAAGGCGCCCGCGATCACCATGAGCGCGATGAGCGCATAATCGCGCTCGGCGACCCAGCGGTCTTCGGGCGCGAGCTTGAGCGCGAGCTGCATCGAGCCGAGCGCGAGCGCGAGCGCGACGAAGGCGGGGACGTCGATCGAGCGCCAGGCGCGCATGTCGGCGTGATCGACGCGGACGAGCGCGAAGACGACGGCCCCCGAAACGATGCCGAGCGGGACGTTGATATAGAAGAGCCAGTTCCAGGTGAGCTTCTCGGCGATGTAGCCGCCGAGGAATGGACCGATCGAGGGCGCGAACATCGCGACCGCACCCGCGATGAGCACGGCGCGAGCATGGAGCCGCTTCGGGAACATCTTGTAGCCGACTGCGAAGACGCTCGGGATGATGGTGCCCGCGGTAAAGCCCTGCAGCGTCCGCCAGACGATGAGCTGCTCGAACGAGTGCGAGAGCGCGCAGCCGAGGCTCGTGAGCGAGAACGCGCACGTCGCCGCCGCGAAGAGCCGCCGGGTCGCCATCGCGCGAGCGAGCCGGCCGGACATCGCAATCGCGATCACCTCGGTGATGAGGTACGCGGTCTGCACCCAGCTCAGCCGGTCGAGCGGTACTCCGAGCGAGGTCGCGATCCGCGGTAGCGCTGCCGCGACGATCTGGACGTCGAGGATCGCCATGAAGAGGCCGAGGCACATCGCCGCGAAGCCGAACCACTCGCGCCGAAAGCTCACACTCGGCGGCGCGACGCCGCCACCAACCGTCCCGATGGAGGCCATGCGGACCGCTTCCGCCTCACATGGAAGAATCTTTCAAGAGCGTCTCGGGCAGGCGAGCTCAAGCCAAGATGGAGCCGAGCAGGTCCCCGTCCCGCGAAGACATTGCGTCGGAACGGATTTCTTCGCAAACGGTGCGACAGGCGCATCGACGCCCTTGGCGCGGATCACAGCGCCGACGGAGCGATGATCGTCACGATCACCGGACGACGCGAGTCGCGAACCTTCGTACGCTTTACTCGCGGACGCGTTCGCGCTCGAGCGGCGCGTAGCACAACGCGCGCTCGCGGGAGCGGGGAAGCCTTACCCGAACGACCGCGCCGCCTGCGCGTAGCATTGACGAGCTCGAGGTTTCCGCCGGCGTGCGCCACGATCGTCGCGAATTTCGAGCGTCGCCTCGCGCTCGCTCCATTGAATTCTCACGCCGACGTTGCCGCCGTCGCTCGCATACCGGATCGCGTTGTCGAGGATAGCGCGTACGACACGGGTCATCTTCTCCGCATCGAGCGCGACCAGCACTTCGTCCGCGTGCGGATGCTCGACCGCTACGCTGCGCTTGCGCGCGAGCGGATACAGCTCCTCGACGACATCGATGCGACGGCACCGATGTCGCACGGGACGTCCGATGCGGAAACCGTCGCGTCGGAGCGCGCCGAAGCGAGCAGATCGTGCATCAGTCGTCCGAGGTCGTTTGCTTCGAGTTCAATCGATTGCAACGCGCGCCGATAGTCCGCGCCACCGCGATGTGTTTCCAGCGCGTATTCCGCTGTCGTGCCGATCACGCTCAAGGGCGCGCGGAGTTCGTGCGAGGCGTCCGCCGTAAATTGACGTTCACGCGCGAACGCCGCTTCGAGCCGGCCGAGCATGTGATTGAACGCGTGCGCAAACCGCTCGAGTTCGCGGGGCATCCGTGCTTCCGGAATGCGACGCGACAGCGCATGCGCTTCAATTTCCTCGACCGCGCCGACCATATCATCGAGGGGACGTAGCCCGCGTCGCGCTGCCCAAGCCGCGGTGCCAAAGGCGAAGAGCGCTACGATCGGTGCTCCGGCCAGAAGCATGAACGCGACGCGTTGCTCGAAGAACCGATCCAGGAGTACGTCGTGCCAAGCAACGGACATGCCGAGCGTCTTCCCGTCGCGCACGACGGGAGCAATGCTCGCGCGCCAGACGTTGGGCGCCTCCGCAAAGTCGCCCGTCGAGGCAATCCCGTGAACGCCGACGATGGCACGCCGCAGAACGTCGGGTATCGCCGGGGTCGTCGAAAACAACACCGTGCCGTCGCGCGCAAAGATCGACGATTCAGCGAGCGTGCCGTTGAGGCGTGCCGCCGCTCGCGCGTTGATTGCGCGCGACTGGAAAACGCCGTCGCGCCAGCGGGCCCACGACGAAAGCGTATCGGCGATTCGCACGAGGCGACCGTCGACCTCGGTGCGTTGGCTCCAATGGACGACGCCGAGCGCACCTGCCCCAGCAACGAGGAGCGTCAGCAACAGGACGGCCGTAAACGTCAGCGTCAGTCGTCCGCGAAGCGAGTGTCGATCAACCATTGGTTGCGGTCGCTCCGAAACGATAGCCGATCCCGCGAACGGTTTCGAGCACGTTGGGCTCGCCGCCCGCGCATAATTTCCGTCGCAACCGGCTCACGTAAACCTCGATGAGATTCGAACTCGTGTCGCGATCGCTTTCCCAAAGCGCTTCTTCGAGTGCCGCGCGGCGTATCAGCACTTTGGGATGCCGCATGAAGTATTCGAGAAAAGCGAGCTCGCGCGGCGACAAGGTGATCGCGCGCGTGCCACGTCGCACGCGTCGCGACGCCAAATCGAGCGCAATATCGGCGACGATCAGTTCCCGAGGTGGAAGCTCCGTCACGTCGCGCCGCGTGACCGCGCGTAGCCGTGCTTCGAGTTCGCCCAGGGTGAACGGCTTGCGGACGTAATCATCCGCCCCGGCATCGAGGCCGGCGATGACGTCGCTTGGGGCGTCACGTGCGGTCAACATCAACACCGGCGTCGTGTGCGATTCGCCGCGCAGCGTGCGTAACACGGAAAGGCCGTCGAGTCCCGGGAGCATGACGTCGAGTACGATGACGTCGTACCCGTCGGAGCGTGCGGCGTCGAGGCCGTCGCCGCCGTCTGTCGCTGCATCGACGACATGTCCGCGATCGAGCAGACTGCGACGTACGACCGTACTCAAACGCGTGTCGTCATCAATTAGGAGAATACGCACCGCTACCGTGCAGGCCAAACCCGCCGCGGTTCACGCGCATTCCTACGTGAGCCGTCACGTGCGTGAGCGAAAGCGGCGCCCGCGCGCCGCGCCGATCGCGCGGCGGCCATGCTGGACGATGCAATGACGCAACGCCACGCCGGCGTAGGGTACGTGAGAGATCCTGTACGACCACGGCTTCGGCGGATGCGCTTGCGGCGCGATTTGCTAGAAATCCATATCGGAGCTGCTCGATGAAGAGCAGCTCGATCACGGCGCGGTCGCGCGCAGCGAGCTCCGCGAGCGCCGCCCGCACGCGCTGCGCCTCCTCGGCTGCCACGAACCGCAGCGGGACCATCGGCTTGACAGCGCACGTCCCCGAGCGGCTCGCAGCCGGCTGCGCGAACCCGCGAGCGCAAGGCGTCGAACGACGCGCGGCGGGCGATGGCGAGGCCGCCTCGTCCGCCGCGGGCGGCGCGGCGCTCACCCCGCTGCGATCGCCGGCGGCACGGCCTGCAGCGCGTCAACCTTCGTGAGCGTTCCGTCGAGCAGGTCGATCGTCCGCGATGCGAAGCGGTTGAAGCGCCGGTCGTGCGTGACCATCACGATCGTCGAGCCGGCCCCATGCAGCTCGGCGAGCAGCTCCATGACGAGCTCGCCGTTGGTCGTGTCGAGATTTCCCGTCGGCTCGTCGGCGAGCAGCACTGCCGGATCGCCCGCGATCGCCCGTGCGACGGCGACGCGCTGCTGCTGACCGCCCGAGAGCTGCGGCGGATGGTGGCCGGCGCGATGCGACATCGCGACGCGCTCGAGCGCCTCCGCGACGCGTCGCTTCCGCTCGCTCGTCGAGGTACCGCGATACGTCAGCGGCAGCTCGACGTTCTCGGCGACCGTGAGATCGCCGATGAGATTGAAGTTTTGAAAGATGAAGCCGATGTCGCGATTGCGGATCCGCGAGCGCTCGGCGCCGGTTAGCCGCGCGACCTCGCGATCTGCCAGCACGTATGAGCCCGACGTCGGGGTGTCGAGCAATCCGAGGATCGAGAGCAACGTCGACTTGCCGCACCCCGACGGCCCCTCGATCGCGACATATTCGCCGCGCTCGATCGAGAGTGAGATACCGCGCAGGGCGCGCGTCTCGATCTCCTCGGTACGGTAGACTTTGCTGACGTCGTTCACTTCGATGAGCATGGCATCGTCCTCAGGTATGGATCTTGAGTAAGGGAGCGTCGTAGGCCGACGTGTCGGAAACGATGACGCGCTCGCCCGCGGTGAGCCCGCCGACGACGCGTGCGCGATCACTCGAGCCGCCGGCGAGTACGACGCGCGTGCGCACTGCCGCGGTCCCCGCCGCGTCGAGCCGGTACAGCGTGACGGGCCCGTCGGCGGCATTAGCGGGACGCGCGATCGAGAGGGCGTCCGCAACGCGGCGCACGACGATCGTGCCGTCGACCGTCTGATCCGGTCGCGTTCCGCGCGGTATCGTGGCGAGCGCGACATCGACGGCAACCGTCCCGTTCTGTGCCGCGGGCGCGATCCGCGAAACCCGACCGGCGATCGTGGTCCCGTCGCTCGTCGTCAAGCGGACGCGCATGCCGGGCGCGACGGCGTGAACGTCGCTCTCGGCGACCTGCAGCACCGCCTTGAGATCGTGCTCGTCCGCGAGTCTCGCGATCTCGGTTCCGGCCGTGATGCGCTGGCCGGGGTCGACCGCGACCGACTGCACGACCCCGGCGGTCGCCGCGTAAACCGTGAGGTCGCCGAGCTGCACCTGCCGCTCGGCGAGCGTCGCTGAGAGTTCGTCGACCTTCGCCTGCGCGGCGGCGACCTTCGCGGCGGCGGCCGCCGTGCCGACGCCGATCTGTCTGCCGGCGATCGTCAACAGATCGCGCTTCTCGCGGCGATCGATCAGCGACCCGCGATACTGGAGTTCGCCGACGAGCCCGCCCGCGTAGAGCTGCGTGTAGGACGTGGCGATTTGCGTCGCCCGAGCACTCTCGGCGCTCGCCGTATGCAGGACGCTTTCCGCGTCGAGATGCGCGGCCGCCGCGGCCTCGCGCGCGCTCCGGACTTCGGCGCGCGCCGCGTCGAGCTGCGCGCGGGCGTCCTGCACCGCGACGGCGAGGTCGGGATTCGACAGCGTCGCGATGACGGTACCCGACTCGACGTGCGTGCCCGGGCGTACCAGGACCGTCGCGATCGAGCCGTCGGCGATCGTCGCGACGACGTGCACCCGATCGGGTGCGAGCGTGCCGCCCGCCACCACGTCGCGTTCGAGCGGTCCGCTGCGCACCGCGTCGATCACGAGCGCATCGCGTTCGACCGCGGGCCCGTTCCCACCGCGCCGCGCGAGCAAGACGGGCGTGGCCCAGATGACCACCCCGATGACGGCGAGCACGGCCACGAGGGTGACGAGCGGCCGCACGAACTTGGGTCGGCGGCGCGTGCGTATGACGTCCATGCTATTCGTACCGCAGCGCGACGATCGGATCGACGCGCGTCGCGCGCAGGCCCGGCACCAGGGCCGCGACGATCGCGACGAGCACGACGATCGCGGTGACGATCGCGAACGTCGCCGGATCGAGCGGCGCCGTTTCGTAGAGCTCCGCGCCGAGGAAGCGCGTGCTGATTGCGGCGAGCAGCAAACCCGCGACGACGCCGACGGCGACGAGCCGCAGCGCCCCGGCGATGACGATCGCGAGGATACCGCTCGCCGCCGAGCCGAGTGCGAGGCGGATGCCGAACTCGTGCGTGCGCTGCGTAACGCCGAACGAGATCACCGCGAAGATCCCCGCGGCGGCGAGCACAAGCGCAATGCCCGCGAGCACGGAAAGGGCGACGAGCTCGAGCCGCTGCCCGGCGACCGTCGCCCCGATTTGCGAGGCGAGCGATACGACGGCGGGTCGCGGAAGGAGGGGATCCGCAGCGACGATCGCGCTTGCGATCGCCGGCCCAACGTCGATCCCGGGCGCCGTGTCGACGAGTAGGGTACCGTAGTCGTTTTGAACCTGCGCGAGCGGTTCGTAGATGCCTGCCGCCGCCCGTTCGACGAGCGAGCCGCGGAGGTCGTGCACGATACCGACGATCGTGCGCGCCGGACTGGGACCGCGGAGCCGCGCGAACCCGACGTTGATCTTCGCGCCGAGCGCAGATCGTCCGGGGAAGTATTCCCGAGCGAACCGGTCGTTGACGATCGCCACCGGCTGCGTTCCCGCGCGGTCATCGTCCGAGAACGAGCGCCCGGCGACGAGTTCGCCGTGCAGCGCGCGGAAATAATCGCTGCCGATTAACGTGACGTCGACATTGGGGTTCGTACCGGGTGCGTAGGCGCGCCCGACGATCGTGAGCGACGAAGCGTCGCGACCCATGAACGGCGCATAATTCGTCCACGCTGCCGAACGGACACCCGGTACCGCGCGGATCGATGCGAGGGCTCGCCGCTCGAACGTCTCGCGATCGGCGTCGGTCGCGTACGCGTGCCCGGTCAGATCGACATCGGCGGCGACGTAGACGCCGGCTGAATCGAAGCCGAGCGGCTGCGCGGTGAGCGCGACGAAGCTGCGCAACACGAGCCCGGCGACGACGACGAGTGCGAACGTAATCGCGACCTCGCTTGCGACGAACGCGTCGCGGGCTCGAGCGCCGCGGTGGCCATCGCCGCCGCGGCCGGCGCTCTTGAGCGCGGTTGCGATGTCGAGCTTCGAGGCCGTGATCGCCGGCGCGAGTCCCGCGGCGATCGTCGCGAGGACGACGACGCCGAGCGTGAAGAGCAGCGTCGGCACGCCGATCGTCACGTCGTTCGCGCGAGGAATCGAATCCGGGTGCAAATTGATGAACGCCCGCACGAGGACGTCGGCGAGCGCAACGCCGAGCGCGCCGCCGAGCGCGGCGAGCACGAAGGCCTCCACGAGCAGCTGCATGACGATGCGGCCGCGCGACGCGCCGACGGCGGTGCGCACGGAGATCTCACGTTCGCGCGACGCGGCGCGACTCAGCAAGAGGTTGGCGACGTTGGCGCATGCGACGAGCAACACGGCCGCGACGCCTGCGAAGATCGCGAAGAAGAGCGTGCGGTCGTCGCCGAGCATGGAGTCGGCGAGCGATTCGGCCGAGAGACCGACGTTCGCGTCGGCAACGGGATTGCGCCGGTGCAGGTCGGTCGTCGCTCGTGCCAGCGAGGCGTTCGCGGCAGCGAGGGACGCGCCGTTCGTAAGCCGGGCGATCGAATCGAAGCGGTGATTGCCACGATCGTATCGCGTGCCCCGGCCGTCGTTCGAGACGAACGTCCAGAGATCGGCCGGCTTGAAGCCGGCACCGAATCGCTTGGTCGACGGCTGACGCATCATGTCGGGCGCGACGCCGATGACGCGAAACGCCATGCCGTCGACGCGCACGAGCGAGCCGACGGCGCCGGGTGCCGCGTGCAGCGCGGAGCGCCAGAATCCCTCGGAGACCACGGCGACGCGCGCCGCTCCGGGCCGTGCATCGGCCGGGCTCGGGAAGCCGCCGAGCAACGGCCGGATCCCGAGCACGGTGAAGAGCTGCGGCGTCGTAACGATTTCGTCGATCCGGCGTGGGCTCCCGATACCCGTCACCGTCGCCGCCGATGGTGAGAACGCCGCCCACTGTACGATCGTGCGGTGCGCGTCCGTCATCGCGTCGGCGATGTCGGGCAGCGATGCCGGAACATCTTCGCCGTGGTCGGTCCAATTCAAGGCGACGAGCCGATCAGGCTGCGCGTACGGCAGTGGCGCGAGTACGACGGCATCGAGGATGCTGAAGACGGCCGCGTTCGCGCCGATGGCGATCGCGAGCGTCGCGACGATGACGGCGGTGAAGAGCGGCGTGCGCCGCAGCGAGCGCAACGCGAAACGGAGATCTCGAACGAGCATGTGCGCGTACTCCAGAAAAGCGGTCAGAACGAGATCCCAGACGGCGGCGAGCGCCGTTGCAAGCGCGGCGGCCGCGCCCCGCTCTTCGCGCGTGGCGGCGACCGCATACGCAAAGTCGCGGCGCATCGCGGGACCGTACTCTCGTCGGAAGTCGGAGGGGCAGAGCGCGAGCGCCGCCCCGAAGAGCGTGCGCGCCGCGCCGGGCGGCGGAGTCAGCCGAGCGCCAGAGCCGGCAGCAGCCGCCGCTGGCGCGCGAGGCCCACGAGCTCGTCGAGCCGCTCGGCTTCGGCAGTCGCGATCGCGCGGCCGCGCGGCGTGAGCCGGTAGCAGCGCCGGCGCTCCGCGTCGGAGGCGTCGTCGAGCTCGGAGATCCAGCCGTCGGCGAGCAGTTGCTTGACGATGCGATAGAGCGTCCCCGGGCCGAGCTTGACGCTGCCGGCCGTGTGCGCCTCGACCTCCTTCATCACGCCGTAGCCGTGAAGATCGCCACCCGCGAGCGAGAGCAGAATGTAGAAGGTCGAGGCGCCGAGCGGCAACGCGCTCCGAAGATCGGGATCGCTCATCCGAGCTTGGGCCCCCAGCCGCCGAAGCTCGTATGCCGATGCGAGCCCTCGCCGACGAGGCGGGTCCGCTCGCCGTCCGCGCGGTTGCAAAAGTGACCGGCCGCGTGCGCGGCGTCCGGGCGGCAAGTCGTCCGGGCAGGCGGGATGGCGACGATCGGGTGGTCCATGCGCAGCTCCATTTCAGATATGTCTAAAGCGAGTATATCCGTATTGGATGCATTCGTCAAGCGATGGCTTGCCCGACTTCCGTGATCTGTCCGCTGACGCTGTCGACATGATCAGAAGGCCGGCAGCTCGACCGCACGGGTACGATGCGAAGATGTCCGAGCAGCGCGCGGCCTCTCCGGAGTCGACGACCGTCGTCTGGTTTAAGCGCGACCTGCGCGTGGTCGACCATCGTCCGCTCGTCGAGGCCGCCCAAACGGGCGCGGTCGTTGCGCTCTACGTGTACGAGTCCGACCTCATCGCGCAGGCCGAGAGCGAGTCGTCCCATTACGTCTTCTCGACGCCTGCCTCGCCGAGCTCGAGGCGGAGCTCGCCGAACGCGGCACCCGGCTGACGTTCCGTCACGGGACGATGCCCGATGTGCTCGAGGCGCTTCACGGCGAGCTCGGCGGATTTGCGGTGCTGCTCGCGCACGAGGAGACCGGCGGCGCGGTTAGCTACGCGCGCGACAAGCGCGTCGCGGCGTGGTGCCGCGCGCGCGGCGTCGCCTGGCGCGAGATCCCGCAGTTTGGCGTGTTCCGGCCGTTGCGCTCGCGCGACGGCTGGGCGAAGCGCTGGGATCGCCGGATGCTCGAACCGCTCACGCCCGCACCGCTGCAGATCGCGGGCCGCGACCTACGCCACGAGCGGCGCCGGACGCTCGCGGAGCTCGGGTTGCCCGAGCGCGCAAAACCGGAGGCCAAGCGCGGCGGCACCACCCGCGCGAGGGAAGAACTCGATTCGTTCCTCGCGATCCGCGGCGTCGGCTACCGGAGGGACATGTCGAGCCCCGTCAGCGCGTGGGACGGTTGCTCGCGCCTCTCACCGTATCTTGCCTTCGGCACGATCGCGATGCGCGAAGTCTATCAGCGCACGCTCGCGCGCGAGGCGGAGCTCACGGCGATTCGCGCCGAGGGCGGCGACGTCGATCCGCGCTGGGCGGGCTCGCTCGCATCGTTTCGCGCGCGATTGCACTGGCACGATCACTTCATGCAAAAGCTGGAGGATCAGCCGTCGCTCGAGTTCGTGAACCAGGCGCGCGCGTACGACGGCGTACGCGAGAACGATTTCGACGAGGCGCGCTTCGCGGCGTGGTGCGCCGGGCGCACCGGTTTTCCGATGGTCGACGCGTGCATGCGCGCGCTCCACCTCGGCGGCTGGATCAACTTTCGGATGCGCGCGATGCTCATGTCGTTCGCGTCGTATCATCTGTGGCTGCACTGGCGACGCACGGGGACATATCTCGCCTCGCAGTTCCTGGACTTCGAGCCCGGAATCCACTGGCCGCAGACGCAAATGCAGAGCGGCGTCACGGGCATCAACAGCATTCGCATCTATTCGCCGGGCAAGCAGGCGCGCGATCAGGACCCGGCGGGCATCTTCATCCGGCGCTACGTGCCGGAGCTCGCGAACGTGCCCGACGCCTATCTCGCCGAGCCGCACCTGATGCCGCCAATCGTGGCATACGCCGCGCGCTTTCGCATCAGCGACGCGTATCCGGAGCCGATCGTCGACGCCGCCGAGGCGGTACAACTCGCGAAGCTCCGGATCTACGAGGTGCGCCGCCGCGCCGACAGTCGCGCCGAAGCCAAGGCCGTGTACGTGAAGCACGGCAGCCGGAAGCCCGCCCCGCCGCGCCGAACGACGGCGTAGCCGCCATACGCCCACTCGCGCAGCGTTGCCGGGACGGGCACGATAAGCGCGGCTGCGCCGAGCACCTTCCACACGCCGAGCTACGGCGGAACATACGCGGGGTAGCCGAGCTCCTCGAAGCTCGCCATGATCGTCGGGTTCTTCGTGAAGTACGCGACGGCCGCGGCGCCGGCGCCGATGGCGCTGAGCGCGGTGGTTGTCCGAGCCCGTACCCGGAGCACGTCGCGTCCGAGCGTCGAACGTCCGCCGAGATGGAAACTCCGCCCGTCCGCGAGGTGCTCGCGGCGATCGAAGCGCGCGTCGTCACCTGCGAGCGGTGCCCGGAATTACGCGCGTATTGCGCGGCGATTGCGGCGCAGAAAAAGCGCGCACATCGCGACGAGACGTATTGGGGCCGGCCCGTCCCGGCGTTCGGCGATCCGGACGCGCGCGTGCTGCTCATCGGACTCGCACCAGGCGCGCACGGGTCGAATCGAACGGGCCGCATGTTTACGGGCGACGGTTCCGGGGTGTGGCTCTATCGCGCGCTCTATCGGGCCGGGTTCGCAAATCGGCCCGAGCAGCGCGACCGCGACGACGGGCTCGTCCTGCGCGACGCGCTGATCTCCGCGGCGCTGCGCTGCGCGCCGCCGGCAAACAAGCCGACGCCCGCGCAGCTACGCGCGTGCCGCCCGTACCTCATGGAGGAGATCGCCGCGCTCCGCGACCTGCGCGTCGTGATCGGGCTCGGCGCGATCGGCACGCGAGCGGCGGCCGAGACCCTACGCGCGCTCGGCGCCGACATCGCAAAGACCCCGTTCGCGCACGGCGCCGAAGCCGCCGTCGTCTTTCCCGACGGCCGGCGCGGCACGCTCCTCGCGTCGTATCATCCGAGCCGCCAGAACACGAACACCGGCGTGCTGACCGAACCGATGCTCGACGCGATCTTCACACGCGCCGCCGCGCTGGCACAAAGGTGACGGAACGACACCATCCCTAACAGGTTGCGGAAAAAGCAATGCCGCTGGTGTCGATCTGGCGGGCTTTTTTCGCTATAATTGGAGCAGGTTTCCTCGATATCTTGAGGTAGCGGCTGATGCGGTCCGAAGATGTACAAAATAC
>JAABUJ010000265.1_pt1 | contig 113861 bp, 112 predicted proteins | sample 5559131 | NCBI WGS metagenome assembly JAABUJ01 (sample SAMN10711875, study PRJNA513366) | rock metagenome | isolation source: Antarctica rocks | place: Antarctica: Victoria Land, Mt New Zealand nord | collected 2016-01-07
AGTAAGGAAGCGAACGATCTAGCGTCGCGGTCGAATTATTGGAAGCATGTACGCTAAAACGAGAACTTTCCCGCGATATGCCGACGATCTCAAGCCATGCCGACCGCGCCGCTCTCACGCGCATCCTTGCCGAGCTCGCGCGGTCGTTACCCTCCGGCGAGATAACGGTCCGCTTCAATCAGGCTCGCGTTAGCGATAATTGTCCCTTCGGGTCGGGCAGTCTCCAACCGTCGTCGATGCGTGGCACACCTTTGACCGATGGCTAGATTAACGACGCGCTGTTCAGAGCTTACCGACCCGTTCGAGTACGCGGCCAAGCCGTGCGTTTACATCCGTCGCGATCGAATCAAGCGCGGCGTTTCCGACGACGGACATCATCGCGGCGGCATCGATTGCCGACACCGTCGTGGTCCCATGCTCAGCGCTGACGACCACGTTACATGGCAAGAGCAGCCCGAGTTGCGGCTCCGTTTCGAGAGCTTGACGCGCGAGCTGAGGGTTGCAGGCTCCGAGAATGACGTACGGACGGAATTCCACGTCAAGCTTGGACTTTAGGGTGGCGGCGACATCGATTTCGCACAGGACGCCAAAGCCTTCGTCCTTGAGTAGACTCTTCGTGTGCTCGACGGCTTGTGGATAGGGAAGCGTTGTGGTTACGGCTTTGCCGTAGGGGAGCGTGGTCAGTGACATTCGATCTTCTCCGTTCTGCGGTGAGGTGACCTATTGTGCTGGTGCAAGCGTTGCCGGCGGGGCCGGTGCATGCGGTGGGGGAAGCTCGCGCGGCTTATGCTGCCCTACCGGCGCCGCTCGCATGACGCGCGCGTAGAGAAGCGGTACGACGATGAGCGAGAGCACCGCGCTTGTGCTCATGCCGAAGACAAGCGCCCACGCGCTCGATCGCGGTTCCGGCAGGCACGGTACGACCAGCATAGGTACACCCCGGCGTATTGTCAAGGATACTTGGGGGTGTATAATGAGAGGCGTGGCAAGCAAGACCAATCCGCCGGCACGGCCGCTCACGCTACCGGATACTGACCTCGCGGCGATTCAGAAGCGACTACGCCGGGTGGAAGGCCAAATCGGGGGCATTCAGCGGATGCTTGAAGCCCGCGCGGATTGCCACGCGATCGTGCAACAGATGTCGGCCGCGCGTGGCGCGCTCGAACGAGCGATGGTCGAAGTTATCGTCGGGAGCCTCGCCGATTGCCTTCGCACCGACGACGGCAAAGTCGATGACGAGAACATTCATAGCGTGACAGCGTCCTTCGCACGGCTGCTGTAGCTCCGCGCGTCCATGACGGAGGAGAGGACGCACGTATAAACTGCAAACGCGCTGATGTCGACGAACCAAACGTAACGGCAGGGTCGATCGTGCGTCTGTTTTGGGGACTTACCCTCGCGGCGCTGTTCTTCGTGGCGTGCTCCGGAACCGCGCGTAAACCGTGTAGGCTCGACAAACGCGACGAGTGTTGAATTCGTCTGCACCAACAACGGACGGTTCCGCGAGCGGGGTATCCGACGCGGCATCGGCAACTCCCCAACCGATCCCGACTGGCGCCTACGGCGCATTGATTCGATACGGGCGTGACATCATCGAGAACACGCACAAGGACATGCCCACCAACGTCACCGCCGGGATGTCGTGCGAAGCGACCGCGAAATAACGAAGGAAACGCGATGACGTCTTCCACGCGACCTGAGAGCACCGTCGTTGAGCGTTCGACGTGAACGGCTTCGTCTACGACGCCCTCTTAGCGCTCGCGGAACGCGCGATTCTCGGGCGATTGCGCGCACGTCTGCTCGAATCACTCGATGGTGCGATCGTAGAAGTGGGCGCAGGTACGGGAATCGATTTTTCATACTTCGCTAAAAGCGCGAGCGTCATCGCCTTCGGGCCCGATCCCGCCATGGCGGCCCGTGCGAAAAAGAGAGTTCGGCTCGCGCGCGCCACGATCACACTCCAGATCGCAAGCGATGAAGCACTCGATACGCTCCCGCCGCAGAGCGTCGATGTCGTCGTCTTTCCGCTCGTACTCTGCACGATACCCGATCCGTATCGGACACTCGAACGTGCGAAGCGCGTCCTGCGGCCATGCGGGCGACTCGCGATCTTGGAACACGTTCGCGGCGCAGGACTGCGCGCGCACGTACAAGACGTCATCACGCCCGCGTGGGGTGCTCTTACCGGCGGGTGCCATCCGAATCGGGACACGCGCGATATTCTCGAACGAGCCGGCTTCGATACGTGCGATCTGGCATCGCAGCACTTGTGCGGTCCGTCCCCGATTGCGGATCTGCTCTGGGGATACGCGCGCCAGCGGCCTTAAATCGCAAGATCCGCCGCGCCATTCCGCTCCACGATACCGATCATCTCGATACACGACGGCCGGGCGGGAGCGACCCATTGTTTATCTCTGTCCTCCGCCGGAGATACTAACTGACGTCAGCCGACGCACCCGTCACTCAAGGTCGCAACGGCAAACACGTAAAGAGTGCTGTGCAAAATCTACCGCCCGTAACTGGCGCTTCTCAGTCGCGAGGCGCCGGGGTCGCAGCTCGAAAACTTGCCGCAATTCCGGCAGGGTCGAGTATCCTTTGGATTGTGGTGGGTAGTTCTCGTTTGTGAAGCGTTCGCCGCTCTAACAGGATCGCAGCGAGGGCCTCGATCGCGGGCCAGCGTCGCTCGATGAGCATCTCGGTGCGGATATAGAGCCACGCGAGATAAGCATTTGTCTCACGTTGTCCGCCGCAAACGCGCAGAGCAAGGTCGGCTGCGGAAGCATGATCTTGCCTGGCTGTAGCACTGCAATCGCAGCCGGCAAGTCGCTCTTCTGCAACCGCGCCTGCTAGCGCTGCGATGATCTTGCGTTCTATACGGTCGCGGCGTGTCGGCGTGATCTCGTCGACGTCAAGATGCCCGAGACTGAACGCTGCGTGCGAGGCCGATCCCGCTGTTTCATCGGTTGGCACGATCGTCGCTCGAGTTGGCGACATGCCGAGCACGAAGAAGGCGACGGCGTGTGCTGCTTCGTGATACGCCGTCGCCCGAAGGTCCGCCTTAACCGAGCTCACGATGTCACCGTTTCGGTCTTTCCCTCGTCTTGAGCACTATGTCCGCGACCGCGCCGGCGTGGAATGTCACTTCGAATGAGCCATGCTTGACGGAGGCCGCAAGCGCGTCGAGGATACGCGCCAGCGCCACGCGGTAGCTCGCCGGAAGGCGCTCCCTGGCGACGCCCTCAACAAGATTGCAGATCGCCTCGGTTACAGCGTCGCTCTTGCCTGAATCGTCCTCGGCCATAGGCTAAACTGCGTTCGCTTGCGACAACGCCACCACCGCCGCCGAAGCGCGCGCGAGCGATGCGGGCGACGCGCATCGAACGGCCCGCATCCCGAGCCACGCGCGGAGTAGAACGGCGAGGCTGGTGGCCGTTCTCATATTATCGCCTCGCTAACCGCGTCGTCGCTGGCCGTCTCCCGCGCGACGACGTCGCCGTTCGGCTCGCGAACCAAAGACCCGGTAAGTAAACCGATTGCCGTCGACGCGCGATCACGATACAGGGACTGCGCGTCAAAAGCGTCCTCGTACCGCAGGAGCGCCATCTCGAATTCCTTGAGGTCGTCGCGCTCTGGAACCACGCATCTTTGGACGCTATCAGCGATGCAGCTTCGCCAATTGAGTAAGTCGTCGACGGCTTTGCGAAGCGCTATCAGTTTGCCGTCGTCGTTTGTAATCGCGGCGATATGCTTCATGGTCGTTACGAAGTCGGCGCGATCCGCCGGGCTTTCTCTGGTGTCTGTCGGCATTTCGGGGCCTTTCTGCGGCCTGTGGCCGCGTCTACGTTAAGCGATGATGGAAGAGAGCGCCGGCGTCTCAAACGCGTCTCCACGGCGAATGTAGCCCTGCAAAACGGCAAGGCTACGATGCCGCGTCGTACGCATGATGACGTCGAGCGGCACCTTGGCCTGCGCGGCCGCCGTCACGAAGCCGCTGCGCAGCGAATGACCGCTGAAGTCGCCGTCGAGTCGCGCCCTACGCGCGAGCCGTTGCACGAGGTTCGCGACATCACGGCCGGCGATCGGAAGCGCCTGCACGCGGCGATGCGGTGTCAGCGACCGAAACAGCGGCCCGTCGACGATCGCGGCGGCGTCGATCCATGCCCGCACGGCGCGCACGGCGCACAGCGAAGCGTTCTCGACAAACGGGATCGCGATCTCCGCGCCCGCGCCTTCCTGGTCCGTCTTGCTGCGCACGATGCGCACGAGCAGCCCGCGCTTCGAAAACCGGAGATCTTCGAGACGCAGCGCTGCTAGTTCGGAGCGCCTGAGCGCTGCAGCGAAACCTAGCAAAATGATAGCACGATCCCGCTTTGCGGCGACGTCGTCACCGCTGACTGCGAGTAGCAGAGACCGCAACACCTCGAGCGTCGCGGCGTCGACGCGCCTCGGCGCCGTGCCCTTCTCGCGAGCGATTCCTGAAACGACGTCACGCACGATGCGATGCGAGCACGGCGACTCAAGCCCCGCGCGCCGGTGACGAACGGAAATCGCGGCCAGCCTACGACGGATGGTCGCGACCTTCACGCGATCGGCGGATGCCGCGACATAGAGCGCGATGGTTTGCGGTTCGGCCGGGTACGAGCGCTCGCCGTGCTGCGCGCAGAACGCATCGAAGTCGCGCAGGTCGGAGGCGTAGGCCCGTCGCGTGCTTGCGGCTTGTGAGCCGCGTGCGTACTCTTGCGCTCGTGCAATTAGTAGATCGGTTGCAAGCGGCGCTGGCGCAACAGAAAGCGCGAGCGCGGTCATGACTCGTCCTGGTCATCGAAGTCGTCGATCGCGCGTTCGATCGCCTCGCGGCGTGCCCGCTCGTTCTGCTGGTGTATCTCTTCATCCGCGCGGCGTGCCGCCTCGGCGAGGTCGCGAGCCACGCGGACGTGCTTGAGTTCCATGATATCGGCCATGCAGCCGAGTCGAACGCGGCCGTGCAAATCAGCGAGTTCGTTCTCAAGGTAGCGTGCGCGAATCTTGCGCTCCCGTTGGGTCAGCGGCTCGCGCGACCAATCGACGACCTCGCCTTTGGCCGAGAGCGCGATCGCGATCGCTTCGTCCAGTGCCTTCATGCCGCCACCTCGTCGATGAAGGCGACGAATGCGCGCTGCATTTCGAAGCGGACGGCAGTCGGGTGCTTGCGCGCCCGCGACCGCATCACGCGAAGGGCGGCGCCTGCTTCGGGATCGTCGTAACGCGCGGCGTCGAGGTAGCGCATCGCCGCAGCGACGTCACCCTGAGCGTGAGCGTGAGCCGCGAAGAGCCATCTCGTCGTCGACATCACGCTGCCATCTTAGCGGTCGCGCGGTCAGCGATGATCCGCAAGAACGCGGCCGCTGCGTGCCAGCATGGCGTTCCGCTCGTCGTGCCTGCCTTGCAATCGCAGAAGAACGTCTCGGCGTTGAGCGCCCACACGGTGTAGCGGGCGCCGGCGCGGCCCTCGACAGTGTAGCGGCCATTCCCGCGCGGCTCAGCGGCGGCAGCGCCACCGTTCACCTTCGCTGCCAGGAGTCGACCTTCGATCTTCTCGCGGTACGTCTTGGTACGCGAGGACGAAGCCTGATATGATGCAGAGGTCACTGGAAACTTATCCTTTCCTGTGGCTAGGGCTCGGCGGTGTTTCAGCACCGTCGGGTCCGCTTGTGTGTTTCATCGCCGATAGATGGAACTTACCGGCTGTACCGACATTGTACCGACTATACGTGAGAAAGGCAAGAGGTATGAGACGAATGAGGCAACGATTTACGAGGAAAAGACGTCCAGCCTAGATGCTGAAAAGAACTGTTAATCAGCGGGTCGTTGGTTCGAGTCCAACTTCGGGAGCCATGCAAACCCTTACTTCGTAAGGGTTTTTTTATCGCCTAAGTTAACAAAGCGTGTAAAGTCGCATGTAGTAGATGGCGACCCGTTCGGCGTGGATCGTCGCTGGAGTTCGTTGCTCGCGATAGGTTCTGGGAACACATCGCCAAGCGCAGGCAAGCGGCGCTATATGCAAACCGGCGGATGGTCACTGAGGCATCCGTGGCGCACGAGTCGCTAAGCAGTCACGATCCTGTTCGTCGTCGCCATCGTCTTCATCGTGGCCGGTATCAGTTTTGAAATCGTTCGATGCTGACGCTAGTCGCCGACGTTCGAGCTCGCATCGTCACGAACGGAGAGCAACGCTTTTACCACCGCAGCCGACAGCGCATGGCTCAGGGTACGTAAAGCGTGCCGATAACGGCGTCGTCAGAATCGGCGGTTCTTCTCCCTTTACGAAGTTGCCGACGTTGCATCGCCCAGGTGAACGCTACGAACGCTGCTGCTAATGTCACCGAGCCAATGGTCACGAACATGGCCGCTCTCCTTACAAGGTGGCTTCGCCTCTAAATACCACATCCTCGTTATAGTCTGCGTCGCGTTCGTGGATTTAGCGGAGTTCTGTGGCTTGATTCGGTGCAGCGTCTATGATGGGTCGCAAGGTGCGGTGCGCAAGTTTCGGACAACCGATAACGCAACGTTGCACCGGAAAACATCATCCAAGGTATGCGAGTGAGGGGTCCGCGTGCAGTCCTGTGCGGCACTATTTTCAAGCTTCGCGCGGCACGTTACCATGCCGTAAAGCGACCTTTGAGAATAGGCGCGAAGGAGACCGATCTCATCTCGACAAGGCGCTGCTATGCCCGATAAGGCGCAAAAAGCGCGGGGACTCGTCGACGATTATCTGCTTGGCGAGCCGGTTTCCAAGCCGGTCATGATTGCCGCGCTCTTGGCAGACCGTTCCCCTGAACCGGCGGCTGCCGCGTTTTACCGGGCGCTCGAGGCAATTGGCGTTCGAGCGGCCGACGAAGCGATCGTTGCCCTGCGGCTCGTGCTGGCCGGGAAGCAGCCCTCCGATGGGACCGTACGCCGCTTGCGAGCCCTCGCTCGGGTCGCGCGCGCGGCCGCTACCGACGATCCTAACGGCGTGGCGGCAGCCGTTGCTGCCGACGGGGTGGTCCTCGGCGACGTGACCATTGTGAGCGCGCTGCCGGACCTGCGCGTAGCGATAAAGCAAGCCTATTTTCGGGAATTGAGCGTCTAATGGGGCCCTCTGGGCATCGCGGGCAATGACCACGGAACGGTTCGGAACGGTTGCTGCGTTAGGGAGGCGTATGTCACGGTTGCCCCTCGCCCTAATCGCCCTAGCCGCTGCGCTGGGCCCGACCCCCGCGCCTGCCCGCATACCGCATGTCGCCGCGGCCGGCCGCGTCCTGGCCGACGCTGCCAAGAGCCCTGAGCCGCAGGCCAAGGATGCAGGTTCCATCGACGGTCAGATCGCTTCGGTCGACTACGGCGCGAGCACCATAACGATCACGGGCGGTTCGCGGCACTTGCAAATTCACGTGTTGCCAAGTACTAACATTCAGGGGCCGGGCAATGCTTTTCACACGATCGCCGATATCAAAAAGGGTGCCCACGTCCGCGTTTTGATGAGCCAAGTCGGTTCGACGTACAACGCGCAACTTATTACCTTGAAGTAATTCGGCCGCGCTGATCGGCACTGCCCGAGAGTAAGATGCGTGCATCGCTGCGAAAGCTGCGGCGTGGCGCACGTCCGACTCGAGCGCATCGACAAAAGGTATCACGATGTAAAGCCGGTGGTCCACGCGGTGCGCGACCTATCGCTTTCGCTTGATGATTGCGAGCGGCTTGCGATCGTCGGGCCGTCCGGCTGCGGAAAGACGACGCTGCTGCGTTTGATTGCGGGGCTCGAGCGTCTGGATACCGGCAGCGTGCGGTTGGGCAGCCGCGATCTTGCCAATGTGCCGCCCGAAGAACGCAACGTGGCAATGGTGTTTTCAACGGACGCGCTCTTCGCGCACCGCACCGTTTTCGAGAACATCGCGTATCCGCTGCACGTGCGCGGAAAACGCGCGGTAGGGTATCGTGTCCGCGCCGAGGCGACCACGGTGCGCGTCGAGGATCTGCTCGAGCGATATCCGCGGCAACTTTCGAGCGGCCAACGCCAACGCGTCGCCCTCGCGCGGGCGCTGGCCATGGACCCTGCCCTGCTGCTCATGGACGAACCGTTCTCCCGGCTCGATGCACCGCTTCGCGCCGAATTGAGGTTGGAATTTGCGCGCCTGCTCGCGGAACGCGGGCTCACGATGATCTTCGTGACACACGACCAAGGCGAAGCGATTGCCCTCGGGCAACGGATCGCGTTGATGCGCGACGGTATGCTCGAACAGGTCGGAACTCTGCGCGAACTGTACGAGCGCCCCGTAAACGAGTTCGTCGCGCGCTTCATCGGCGCGCCGCCGATGGTGCTCGTACCGGCCGATGCGCTCGGCTTCGGCGACCGCGGAGGTGCGCTACGCATCGGTGTGCGGCCGGATGCCGTGCATGTCGTTGCCGATGGCGAACACCGCGGCATCGTGCGCGCGGTCGAGGATTTCGGCGCCGACGCTTACGCCTACGTCGACGGATCCTTCGGTTCGCTCGCCGCGCGTGTGCGACCGGGCGAGCCGTTGCCGCGCGTCGGCGAGCAGGTCGCGCTCGCCATCGACCGTGCACGTACATACGCTTTCGCGCCCGACGGGACCAACGCGGATGTCTGAACTCGCACGACTCGCCGGTTCGGTGATTTGCACGGGCGTACCGGCACCGGGCAGTGACGACGAAGCACTCGAGCGCCTGCGGCAACTAGGTCCGGGCGGCGTCGTGCTCTTTGCTCGCGACGTGGCATCAGTCGGCACCGCGCGTTCGCTCGTCGAGAAGCTGCGTGCTGCACTCGAGGACGATGTGCCCCTGTCGGTTTGCGTCGATCAAGAAGGCGGCCGGGTCGCGCGCATCGAGACGCCCTGCCCGATGCCGTCTGCGATGACGCTCGGCGCCGCGAACGATGTGCTCCTTGCGGAGCGCGCGGGCGCGGCCCTGGGCGCTACGGTTCGCAGCATCGGCGCGAACGTCGATTTCGCACCAGTACTCGATCTCGCGCTCGAATCGGATAGTACCGTCATCGGCACCCGAGCTCTCGGCGACGATCCGGCCGCCGTCGCGGCGCTTGGAGCCGCCGTCGTCCGGGGACTTCAAAGCGCGGGCGTTGCCGCCGCGCCGAAGCACTTCCCGGGGCATGGCGCGACCGCCGCCGACTCGCACGTCGCCCTACCGGTCGTGCGGACCGACGCGGCCACGTTGGCGGCGCGCGACCTCGTTCCGTTTCGCGCGGCTTTCGCCGCGGGCGCCCGGGCCGTGATGACGGCGCACGTACGCGTGACCGCGCTCGATGGCGAACGGCCGGCGACGCTCTCGCCGCGCATCCTACGCGACTTGCTGCGCGGGGAGCTCGGCTTCAAAGGCATGTGCTTTACCGATTGCCTGGAAATGGCTGGCGCCGCCGGGCCGTTCGGGGGCTCGGTGCGCGCGGGTGTCCTAGCACTCGGGGCGGGGGCGGACGTGCTGCTCGTCAGCCATACGCTTGGTGTCGCGGAAGCCTTACGCGATGCGCTGGTCGAGGCGGTGCATGCGGGAGAGATTCCACTCGGGCGTCTCGAGGATGCGGCTACGCGAGTACGTGCGTTTCGGCTCGGCCACCATGCGACCACGGCACTCGATGTACCCAGTTCGGAGCAGACGGCGACGATTGCGCGCGAGGTTGCAGCGCGCGGAATCGCCGTCGTGCGAGGCGATGTGCGGCTCGCGCTCAACACTCCCGTCACGATCGTGTCTTTCGAAGGAGCCTCAGGCGACGGCATAGCGCAGGCGGTAGCGGAGCGGCCGTCGCTCAGCGCAGCATTACGCCGCCGGCACGTGCGCAGTGAACTGCTGCGCGTACCGCTCGAGCCCGATGCGGACATGATCGAACAGCTCGTCGCCGTTCTTTCGGCGCAGCACGTGCAGGGGCATCGCGTCTGCATCATCCTCGCGCGACGCGCGCACCTTTTTGCCGGACAGCGGCGCGCAATCGATGCTCTGCTTGGCGTATCGCCGGACGCGATCGCCGTTTCGCTACGCGAACCCTTCGACGTTACGCTTTTCGGACGCGCACGGGCCGTGGCGTGCACGTTCGGCGACGAGAGCACGAACATCGAAGCGCTCGCCGATCTGTTGATCGGCAAGCGCACGGCGACCGCGCGCGTGCCGCTCGCGTTCTCCGGCGCTCCGGCATGAACGCCGGGGAACTCGTGGCCGCCGGTTGCGGGCGGCGGTATACGGCGGCGGTGTTGCGCATCGAGCGCAACGGATGCATCGTCTTCGAGCGCGCGTACGGAACGCTCGATGATGCACGCGACGCGCGCCCGGTCTTCGTCACGACGGTGTTCGATCTCGCCTCCCTAACGAAAATCGTCATCGCGACGGCGGTTCTACGCGCCGTCGCAAGCGGAGCGTTCGCACTCGACGCATCGCTCCTGCCGTGGCTTCCTGAATGGCGCGGCTCGCCGCGCGCAACGATCACGGCACGCATGTTGCTCGCGCACACGGCCGGACTCGCGTCGGGCGCCGACTATCGCACGCTGCTCGGGGAACGGATCGAACGCGCAGCGCTGCTCTGCGAGTCGGTGGGGTTACCGCGCGAGCGCGTCGTCTATAGCGATCTTGGGTTCATCGCACTCGGGGTGCTTCTCGCACGGGTGCACGGGTTGTCGCTGGCGACGATCACGCGTGAAACGCTCGGTGCGCTCGGATGCGAAGCGACGGCTTATCGGGCGCGCAACGATTCGCCCGAGACGATCCCCGCGACCGAATACGATGCCTGGCGCGGTCGCGTACGCGGCGCCGTGCACGATGAAAAAGCGTTCTTGATGAACGGCGTTGCGGGCCACGCCGGGCTTTTCGGAACGGCGTGTGACGTCGCCGCCGTTGCGCGGGCGTATCTCGCCGCCGCAAAGGGACGGCCGTCGCGAGGACTGCCGGCCGGCCTCGCGCGTGAAGCGATCGTGGAACACGGGGCTGATCCCGTGTTGCGGCGCGGGCTCGGCTGGGCGCTCAAGACCAGCGCCGAGAACTCGTGCGGCGCGGCCCTCTCGTTCTCCACCTTCGGGCACACCGGCTTCACCGGAACCTCGGTCTGGGCCGATCCGTCACTGGACCTCTCGATCGTGCTGTTGACCAACGCCGTCTATTACGGCCGGCACGACTTGCGCGATGTGCGTGCCGCGGTATGCGATGCCGCGGCTCTGGAGTACGGGGCGTGCGCGCAGTCGGTTTGATGTCGGGAACGTCGCTTGACGGCATCGATGCGGCGCTCGTGGAGCTTCATCCGCGCGGCGCGGGTTATGATGTGCGCCTCATACGCTTTACCACCGTACCGTTTTCGACGCTCGTGCGAAGCCGGCTGCTGGCGGCCTTGCCGCCCTGCGCACCGGAACCTGCGGAACTAGCCGCGCTTGACGGCCTGCTCGGCGACGCGTTTGCAGCGGCGGCACGCGAGGCTGCCGGCGGCGACGCGGTCGACTTCATTGCTTCGCACGGATTAACGGCGTACCACGACGGCGTGTGCCGCATCACGCTGCAGATCGGCGATCCCTATCGTATCCGGGAAGCGCTTGGCGCAACAGTCGTGTTCGACTTCCGTCGTGCGGACTGCGCGGCGGGCGGACACGGGGCGCCGCTCGTGCCCTACGTCGATGCGTTGCTGTTCGCATCGTCCGAGCGCGACTCCGTCGCGCTCAACATCGGCGGGATCGCCAACGTGACGGTGCTCGAAGCGGCGTTGCCGGCGACGGCTGCGCGCGCCTGGGACACGGGACCGGGCAACATGCTGCTCGACGCGTTCGTGCGTGCGCGCACGAATGGACGTTACGATTTGGATGTAGACGGAGCGTTCGCCGCGCGGGGTCGCGTGCGCAAGCGTGTCGTTGCGGAGCTTACCCGGGGCGAAGCGCCCTTTCTTGCACTTGCGCCGCCGAAGTCGACCGGGCGCGAGCGCTTCGGCGCGCACTGGCTGGCCGCGCACGACGACCTGTTCGCGGAGATGTCGCTCGAGGACGGTTGCGCGACGCTGTGTGCTTTTACGGCCGCCACAATTACCGATGCTCTTGCGGCTTATGGACCTCCGCGGCCACAGGTCGTCGCGAGCGGCGGCGGCGTGCATAACCGTGCGCTTGTTGCGATGCTGCGCGAACGGCTCGCCGAGCGCGGAGCCGACTTTGCCGTTTCGAGCGACTTCGGCGTCGATCCGGATGCAAAAGAGGCGCTTGCGTTTGTGCTGCTCGCCTATGAGACGCTGCGCGAAAGGCCTGCCAACGTCCCCGCCGCAACCGGCGCGACGCATCAGGTCGTACTGGGCGCCATCGCGCCGTGCGGCCTCGGAAAGGTTCTTGCGAAGATGCGCGCCGAGATTGCGGCGAACGAAGCGGTATGAATCCATTGATGGCGGTCGGTGTGGACGCCGGCGGAACGTCGACCGTCGCGGCGCTTTCGCGGGATGGGATGTATGTTGCCGAAGTTCACGAGGGCCCCGGAAATGCAAGCACGCTCGGAGCGGAGGCAGCTGCGGCAGCGGTCGTATCGACGGTCTCGCAGTTCAGAGAAGAGCCGCATGCCCTTTTCGTCGCGGCCGCCGGTGCGGGTCGGCCCGAAGTCCGAAGCGCTCTGCAGGCGGCGCTCGCGCGTCGTTTCCCGAGCGCGCGGATCGAGGTCGAAGACGACACGCGCGCCGCGCTACGAGCAGGACACCCCGTGGGTTCCGGGATCGTGTTGCTGGCTGGGACGGGCAGCGTCGCGTATGCCGAGAGCGGCGAGCGACGGGTCCGGGTAGGCGGAGCGGGCTATCTGCTGGGTGATGAAGGTTCGGGGTTTTGGATCGGTCTCGCGGCGGCACGCCTGTTGGAACGCGCGTATGCCGGTCGCACGCCGCCCGACGAGACGACTGCGTTCGTTGCCGGGGCGCTCGGCGCACCGGATCGCGATGCATTGCTCGCCGTCGTGTATCCGCAACCGTTCGATGTAGCGCGCGTGGCGGCGCTTGCGCCGAAGATCGTCGAACTCGCCGGTTGCGGCAATCGCAATGCCACCAAAATCGTTCAGAGCGCGGCGCAAGAACTGGGCGATTTGGTGCGTAGCGCCGCACGTTCAAGCGACCTCGTCGAAGAATCTCCCACGGTCGTCTTCGCGGGCGGCTTGCTGCGCGGCAATACGCTGCTGAGTTACTTACTTGAAAACCGAGTCGCAAGCGAGATTCCGGGTGCGTCGATCGTGCGTTTCCGCGAAGAACCTGCGCGTGCGGCGTTACGCTTCGCCGAGCATCTTTGCGACGGTACGAACGCAAATTCAGGCGCGTCGTGACGCCTTCGCCGACGGAAGCCGTCAACCCCGATACGCGCGGAATCGATACGCTCGACACCCACGGCATCGTACAGATGCTCGCGCGCGAACAACGCGTCGCGGCCGAAGCGGTTGCCGGCGCAAGCGACGTGCTCGCGGCAGCGGTCGACGCAATCGTGGCGCGATTGCGTTCCGGCGGCACGTTGCACTACGTCGGTGCCGGCACGAGCGGACGGCTAGGGATGCTCGATGCCGCCGAATGCCCCCCAACCTTCGGTACACCGCCGTCGCTCGTCGTCGGCCACATCGCGGGCGGCGAGCGTGCCCTCGTGCGCGCGGTCGAAGGTGCCGAAGACGATGCCTGCGCGGGCGAAGCCGTGGTGCGCGAGAAGATCGGCGCCCCCGATGCCGTCGTCGGGATTTCCGCGAGCGGGGGCGCCCCCTACGTGGTGGCGGCGATTAAAGCGGCACGCGTCGCCGGAGCGCTTACGATCGGCCTCAGCGGCAACGCGGATTCGCCGCTTGCGCGCAGCGCTGAAATGCCCGTGACGATTGATGCCGGGCCTGAACCGATCGCCGGTTCAACGCGACTCAAGGCCGGAACCGTCGCGAAGCTCGCGCTCAACGCAATCTCGACTGCGACGATGATTCGGCTCGGTAAGGTCTACGACAACCTGATGGTCGACCTGGTCGCCACCAACGTCAAGCTCCAGGACCGTGCCGTTCGCCTCGTACGCGACGTCGGCGCCGTCGATCAGGAACGAGCGCGCGCACTGCTCGGCGAGGCGGACCGTTCCGTGAAAGTTGCGATCGTCATGGCGCGGCGCGACCTCGACGCAGATGCGGCACGGCGCGCGCTCGCAGAACACGATGGTTTCTTACGACCGGTGTTGGAGAGCGTTCGTTAAGCACCGAATCGGGCTAAGACTCGCGACGTTCGCGCTCGCTTCCATGGCGTTGACTGCAACGTGGGCGGCATCGGTTGCAACTTCAGCGGCATCGCATGTAACTGCGACCCCAGCTGCATCCGATGTAACGCTGCCGGCGCCCGGCGCAATACCACCGGCATCGGCGGTGCCGCGCGGACCGGCCATCGCGTTCGTTCCGCTGGACGACCGCCCGGTGACGTATCAGTTGCCGATCATGCTTGGTGCCATCGCCGGGCAGCCGGTGCTCACGCCGCCGCGCGCGACGCTCGGAAACTATCTGCGTCCGGGCGATGGTGATGCGATTCTGCGCTGGCTCCAATCCGAGCAGGTGGGAGACGTGAGCGCCGTCGTCGCCTCGAGCGACATGCTCGCTTACGGTGGCCTTGTTGCCGCCCGCGTGCCGGGCGTTTTGGCCGGCGACGCGTACGTACGTCTGCGCGCGCTAGCTCATCTTCGAAGTGAACGTCCGATCCCGTTCGTCGGCGTTTTCGGGACGGTCATGCGCCTCGCGCCGACCGGAGTTCCGGCGCTTGGTCTCGCGGAGAACTACTACGCGACCGGGCGAACCGTTGACGAAATACAAGCCTACGCAAACTTGCCGGACCCTCCGGGTACGGCAAGCGGCCGCGCACGCGCAGCGCGTTTGCGCGCCGACATCGGGCCGGCACTCGACGTCTATCTCGCGACGCGCGCCCGCGACCTCGCGGTCGACGAGTGGGCCTTACAGATGGCCGCGGGCGGCGGCTACGATCGCATCGTCCTCGGCCAAGACGATGCGGGACCCGTGGGCTTGCACCTCAAGGACGTTGCGGCGCTCAAAGCCACCGTGCAGGCGTTCCGGCTCGGCACCCGAGCATCAATCGAGCCCGGCGCGGATGAACTCGGCATGGTGATGCTCGCGCGCGTCTTCGCACGCAACGTCGCATGGACGCCGACCGTCGCGGTTACGTATTCGCGCCCGAACGGCGGCGTGACCATCGATCGCCTGGAGTACGTCCCGATCGATACGACGATCGCCCGCATCATCGATGCGTGCGGTGCACGCCGCGTCGAGGGTCGCGCCGACATCGGGCTCTACGTTCGCGTGCCGGGCACGGCCGACGATGATGAGCGTACCTTCGAAGCCCGGCTGACGAGCGACGTCGGCGAAGGTCGCAGCGTTGCGGTCGCCGACCTGTCATTTCTGCAAGGCGACGTGGGGCCCGCGCAACAGGAACTGACGCAGGCGCTCATCGCTCGCGGCATCGCCGGAAAAATAGATGCCTTTGCATCGTGGAACACGGACGCGAACACCATCGGTACGGCGCTTCCCGAAGCGATTTCCGCCGGTGCCGGCCGCCGCGGCGGACGCTACGATCCGCGCGCCCACGCGCAGTTCATGCTCGACCGCTACATCGACGACTACGCCTTCCACCAATTCGTACGCCCCAAACTGAACGCCGCATTGCGCGCCCGCGACATCGATACGACGTTACTGCTGCCCGAGATCGCTAGCCAAACCAGTGACGACGAGCGCGCGTCCCTGTGGCGTCACGCCGTCGCATTGCTCCGCGACATCTACCCGCAGTACACCGATGCAGGTTTGACCATCACGCTACCGTGGGAGCGCACCTTCGAAACGCAAATCGACGTTCGCCTCAACCCTTTAGCACCTTAGCTACCGCGAGCTCGTGGTTCGCATAGTTCCGTCAGAACGCCGGCGGTGCTCTGCGGATGAAGGAACGCGACGACGTTGCCATGCGCGCCACGCCGTGGTACGGCGTCGATCAGTCGCACGCCCGCCGCCGATAAACGTGCCAGCTCGCCTTCGATGTTCGTGACACGGTAGGCGACGTGATGCAGCTTTGTCGCCGCATCGCCACGAAAGCGCGCGATCGCCGAGCCCGCGTCGAGCGGGCGCAGCAGTTCGATTGCGGAGTCGCCCGTCGAGATACCCACCGCCTCGACGCCCTGATCCCCAATCGTTTCGCGGTAGAGCAACGGCATCCCCAAAGTCCCTGTATAGAGCGCGAGCGTTGCTTCGAGGTCGGCCACGACGATCGCGACGTGGTCGATCGTCCAGTTTGCCCCCGTCATGCAACGATCTCCGTCGCGACGTGACGGCCGAAAACCAAGCGCAGAACGTCGCAGATTTCGCCGAGGGTCACGCCCGCGTCGACGGCTTCGACGAAGCGCGGCATGAGGTTCGCCGTGCCCTGCGCCGCTTGGCGAACCTCGTCGAGCCGCGCGGCCACAAGCGACGGGTCCCGCTCAGCACGATAGCGCCGAACTCGCTCGACTTGTGCGCGTTCGAGTGCCGGATCGATGCGCTGCAACTCGATCGCCAAAGCCTCCGAGTCGGTCTCGGCGAACGCGTTGACGCCGACGACGATCGCCTCACCCCGTTCGATCGCTTGCTGAGCGCGATAGGCGGAATCCGCGACGCGGCCCTGCATCCAGCCGCTCTCGATTGCGGCGATGCTGCCCCCTAAGTCGTCCACCTCGCGAATCAGCGCGCGGGTACGTTCGGCAAGCGCCGCCGTGAGTGCCTCGACATAGTACGACCCGCCGAGTGGATCTACGACGTCGGCCACGCCGCTCTCGTAGGCGATGATCTGCTGCGTGCGCAGCGCGAGACGTGCGGACTCGGCGGTCGGTAGCGCGAGCGCCTCATCTTTACCGTTGGTGTGCAGCGATTGCGTCCCGCCGAGCACGGCGGCAAGCGCCTGCAACGTGACGCGCACGACGTTGTTGTCGGGTTCCTGCGCAGTTAGAGTCGAACCGCCCGTTTGCGTATGAAAACGCAGCATTTGGGAACGCGGATCGTGCGAGCCGAACTCGTCGCGCACGATCGATGCCCAGAGCGCGCGCGCCGCGCGAAACTTCGCAACCTCCTCGAAGAGATCGTTATGAGCGTTCCAGAAGAAGGAGATGCGCGGCGCGATCGCATCGACATCCAGACCGGCCGCACAGGCTGCGCGCAAGTACGCTTTTGCATTGGAGAGCGTGAAGGCGATCTCTTCGACCGCGGTCGAGCCCGCTTCGCGGATGTGATAGCCTGAAATCGAAATGGTGTTCCACTGCGGAACCTCACGCGCGCAATAAGCCATGACGTCGGTGACCAGCCGCATTGAAGGTTCGGGCGGAAAGATGTATGTACCCCGCGCGACGTATTCTTTGAGCACGTCGTTTTGTATCGTGCCGCCGAGCGCATCGAACGCAATGCCACGACGCCGCGCGGTGGCCAGCAGCAACGCAAGGAGAATCGAAGCCGGCGCGTTGATCGTCATCGAGACGGTCACGCTATCGAGCGGAATCCCTTGGAAAAGCGTTTCCATGTCGCGGACGTGATCGATTGCGACGCCGACTTTGCCGACCTCGCCGTGCGCCTGCGGCGCATCGGAGTCGTAACCGAGCTGCGTCGGTAGATCGAAGGCGACCGATAGCCCGGTCGTCCCGCGTGCTAAGAGATAGCGATAGCGCGCGTTCGACTCGGCGGCCGTCGCAAAGCCCGCATACTGGCGCATCGTCCAGAGCCGCCCGCGATAACCGTCGGCGCGGGTCCCGCGCGTAAACGGAAACGCGCCGGGCTCGGCCGGCTCCACGAACGTGGCAGCACGCTGCGCATCGGCCGCGTTGTAGCGCGGTTGAAGCGGAATGCCGCTTCCATTCTCGCCGCGCGGCTGCGGGCGACGGCGTCCGTTGCTTGCCATTGGGGCCGAACTTTGCTTGCCTTGCGCCGGACACCTCGGAGAGGGCCTCGCGCAGCGATCTCGTATGGCAATCGGTTAGCACGATGGCTCGCTCCGTTGAAATCGACGTTGCCTTCCCAGCCTGTCCCGCAAGCTCACCGCAATTGCGGCAAAAGCTTCGCGAGTTTCTGGAAGCCGTGTGCATCGACGGGGAGCGCATCGACGACGTCTTGCTTGCGGCGGGCGAAGCGGCAGGCAACGCCATCGCGCATGCGTACCGCGGTCGCGACGGGATGGTACGACTGCGCGCGTACGTTTACGAGCGGTCGCTGGTCGTCGAAGTGTGCGACGCGGGTCGCTGGCGCCTGGACGGCGATCCGGAACGCGGCCGAGGCCTCGGCATCATGCGGGCGCTCGTCGACCGTGTTTCAATCGAGAACACGCGCACCGGAACGAGCGTTCGGCTCGAACTCGCGCTCAACGCAGCGTAACGAGCGGCGCGTTCGTTTCGACCGTTTCGCCGAGCGCTGCGTGCAAGGCGGCGACCGTACCGGCGCGATGCGCGCGGATCTCGTTCATCATTTTCATGGCTTCGACGACCGCGACGACTTGATTTTCGCTCACCGCATCGCCGAGCCCGACCGAAACCTCAACGACGACGCCGTGCATCGGGGAAACGACGTCGTTGCTCCCCGTTGCCGGTCCGTTGGTCGCGCGCTTGCCCGAAGCCCGCGGCGCAATTGACCGTGCGGGCGGCATCATCGTTGACGGGTTGGCCTGCGGCCGATCGAGGAGCCGAACCGCGAACAATTTCCCGTTGACTTCGACGCGCACGAGATCCGTAGGTGGGACGCTCGACGCTGCAATGTCACCGGCAAGCACCGGCAACGGCTCGGACGGTTGCCAGGTGTGTGCGAACGTTTCGAGGGTCGCGGTGCCGTACGTTCCATCAGCGACGGCCGGGGCGTCATTGAGTGCGCGCAGAAACCCAAGCGTCGTCGGGACACCGGTGATCGTGTAATCGTCGATCGCGCGGCGCAGCCGCGCCTGCGCCTGCTCGCGGGTCGGCGCCCACACGATCAACTTCGCGACGAGCGAATCGTAGTCGGGCGCAATGGTCGTTCCGGCAGCGGCCGCCGCGTCGACCCGCACGCCGAGTCCGGCCGGTTCGCGATAGCGCTCGATCGTACCGGGTGCCGGGCGGAAGTTCTGCGCGGGGTCCTCCGCGTTGACGCGCACTTCGATCGCGTGGCCGCGAAAGACGATATCGCGCTGTTCGTAACCGAGCGGTTCGCCCGCTGCGACGCGCAACTGCTCGCGCACGAGATCGAGCCCGCTCGTCATCTCGCTGATCGTGTGCTCCACTTGAATGCGCGTGTTCATTTCAAGGAAGTAGAAGTCGTCCCCGGACACGAGCGTTTCGATCGTGCCGACGCTGTCGTAGCCGATCGCCCGGGCGGCGCGAAACCCCGCTTCGTGCAGCCGCTCGACGACGCGCTGCGAAACAAGCGGCGGCGTTTCCTCGTAGAGCTTCTGATGCCGGCGCTGCAGCGAGCAATCGCGCTCGCCGACGTGCACGACGTTGCCATGCTTGTCGGCGAGGATCTGCAACTCGATGTGCTTGGGATTGTCGAGATAGCGCTCGACGTAGACAGCGGGATTCTTGAAGTATGCTTCCGCTTCGCGCACGGCCGTCGTGAAGGCCGATTCAATTTGGTCGCGCGTGCGTGCAACTTTGAGCCCCTTGCCGCCGCCGCCGCCCGAGGCTTTGAGTGCAAGCGGTAACCCGTACTCGTCGGCCGCCTGCAGCGCATCGGCCAGGTCGCGCAGCGGCTCCGTCGTCCCGGGCACAACGGGAACGCCGGCGGCGACCATCGCTTGCCGCGCACGCACTTTGTCGCCCATCGCGTCGATGGCATCAGGATGGGGACCGACCCAAACGAGTCCTGCAGCGATGACCGCACGCGCGAAACCGGCGTTCTCCGCGAGAAATCCATAGCCCGGGTGTACGGCATCGGCCTGCGCGCGCACGGCCACGTCGAGCAGCTTGTCGATGGCGAGGTAGCTCTGCGATGCTGCTGCGGGGCCGAGCAGGAACGCTTCATCGGCATAATGGACGTGGGGCGCCTCCCGATCGACTTCCGAGTACACCGCAACCGTCGCGAGGCCGAGTTCACGTGCCGTCCGCATGATGCGTAGTGCAATCTCGCCACGGTTGGCAACGAGCAGTTTTCTCATGGCATGCGCGTCCGAGGACGGCGCTCGGTGTCGCCGTTCAGCGTGTAACGGCGGCCGGCGCTACGCCAGCGCGAGACGTCTGGTTGCCGTTGCGCCGGTGGAAGGGCGGCGTTTGACGTGATCGCCGCAACGATGGCAGCGATCTCGTCGGAATCAGCCTCGGTGGTTCCGCGGACGGCGTGTAGCGCAGCGCCCGGAGTCGTGCGGTTCGGCGGCATAGTATCGTGAATCGTCACGAGCGGGAAGCGGGTTCGGGATACATCCCCATCGCATGATAGCCGGCGTCGACGTAGTGTATGTCGGCCGTCACTGCCCCCGATAGCGATGAAGCCAGATACACGGCCGTGCGGCCGACGTCTTCGGGCGTCACGTTGCGGCGCAGCGGCGCTGCGGCGGCGACCTTGTCGAGCATCTTGCGAAAATCTTTGACTTGCCGGGAACTGGCCGTGGAGATTGGGCCGGCGGAGATTGCGTTTACTCGAATACCGCGATCGCCGAGGTCGTAGGCGAGATAGCGCACGATCGACTCGAGTGCCGCCTTGACGATCCCCGCGATGTTGTAGTTCGGAACGATGGCGGTCGAACCGAAATACGTCAGCGCCATGATGCTTGCGCCGTCTGCGAGTACGTCGACGAGCGCGTTCGTCAGCGCGATCAGCGAATAGGCTGAGATGTCGGCAGCGACCGTAAAACCTGCACGCGTCGTCGTGTAGACTTTTCCCGCCAAGTCTTCTTTGTTGACGAACGCGATGGAATGCACGAGCACGTCGAGCCGGCCGCACTCGTTTTGCAGGCAAGCGGCAAGAGCTGCCAGCGATTCGTCGGAGGAGACGTCGCACGGATACACACGGCCGCCGAGTTCGCTTGCAAGTTTTTCGACTTCGCTGCGGACGCGTTCGCCTTGATACGTCAACACGATCGTCGCGCCGTTGCGATGAAGTTCGCGCGCGATGCCGGTCGCGATGCTCCAGCGATTTGCGACGCCCGTAACGAGCGCGATCTTTCCTTCGAGCAGATCCGTCATGGTGCCGGCAACGGCTTGGCGATCGCACCTAGGACGTCGGCCGTTCCCGGAATACGTTCGAGTTGCGGATAGCGCGGACCGCCGCGGTAGTCGAGCGCGACCATTCGATAGACCCCGCCGCCCACGAGGAGCAACTGCACCGGCGTGCCGTTCTCGGCGCTTCGGAGGGCTGCATCGATCTGCTCTTGACCTGTCAATTCGCGATCGTCGATTGCCGCGATCTTCATGCCGGGCCCGATACCCGCGCGTCCGGCCGGTGAATCGGTCGAGACATCGACGATCGTGCCGTCGCGTGTGGCGTTGATCCCGAGTGAATACCACATGTCGAGCGCCTTACGGCGCCCCGCGACTAGGCGCGCGTACGCCGACGGTGTCGCGCGATAGACGAGTTGGTATCCCGCGTGCGCGAACGGGTTGGGGGGGTGAGGCGCGAGCGTGTAGACGCGGTCGTCGAGGAAGCGTTTCCAATCATAGGGCTGCACGGCACCGAGTGCCGCGATGATGTCGTCGCGCGTGTAGGGCACGGTGACCGGTCCCGTATCGTGACCCGCGCCGAAAAACGCGCGCGCGACATCATCGAGCGAGCGCGTGCCGTGCGAAAGGTTACGGATCAGCACGTCGGCGTCGAGCCACGTCATCTCGCCTTCGGTGTAGTAATCTTGACTACGCCGCTCGGCCGACCAGGGACGGATGCCGCGCCTGATCGACGACGCGGCCGCCGTATCGATGAGCGGGTCGTCGGTACGCCCGGGCTCGTGATCGAGGTACGCATACGTCGAGGCCAGCCCGTCGAGCCATTGCTGCTCGGTGCGCAAGCCGGCACGTTCGGCTTGCAGCTCGCCGTAGAACTGCGTCATCCCCTCGTAGACCCACAGCAGATCGTCGATCTCGGGAACTTGAAAGTTCGGCGTCGCGTTGTCGGCGGCACGGCGGTATTTGCCGTCCCATGAATGGTTGAATTCGTGCGCCAGTAGATCGGCATTCGCCGTCAGCGCGACCGGATCGGTCAACATATCACCGCTCGATCCGTTGTCGCTCGATTGATGGTGTTCGAGTCCCTCGCCCGGCATTTGGTCGGTCAACGTCAATAAGAACGTGTAGTGATTGAAGTGCCGAGCTCGGTACAGCGCGTGCATTTGCGCGACGAGACTGCGAAACTTTGCAACCGTCTGGTCGTTCACGGCGAGTTCCTCGGGCGTATCGGAGAAGGCGGCTAGCGTGAGCGGAACGTTGTCCCACGTGCCCATCGCAAAGGTGCGCGCGTTGACGCCCGCGTCGAGCGGTGAATCGACTAGCGCGTTGAGCGTGGTGGGCTTGAAGCCGACGTCGGCGCCGCGCTGGGACGCCGTCTCGAGCGCTGTCGCAGATTTCCATTGGTCTGACGGCAGCCGGATGGACGGCACGATCACGACGTTGCGGCTGCTCTGCGAAAACGGCGTCAAGGTGACTTTGTTCCACTCGAGCGAGAGCATGTTGGGCGTCGCCAGCCGCGCGGTATCGAAGCCGGGTGCGGGTCCTCCCAGAAACGTGAAGTCGACATCGAGCGGCCCGGTATTCGGCGGAACGTCTACGTGGAAGGCATATAGATCGACCGGATCGCGCCGCCAAATCAGCGCCTTCCCTCCGGCACGGACGGTGAGGTCGGCCACGTTTGGAATCGGGCCGTTGGGCGCGAACTCGCCCGGGATCCACTTCGGATAGACCAGCGTGAGCGAGCCGGCTGGGACGCTCATCGTCTCGTGGACGCGCAGCAGCCCCTGCACGGCATGCGACGCATCGACGTGCAAATCGACCGTATACGAAGGGGCCGATTGCGCCAAGCTTTGCGCTGAGGCGAGCGCCATCACGAGCGCATAACAAGATATAAATGCAAAGTAACGTCGCGCAGGCATTTGGCTTCGTTCGCAGCGGAGATTTCGCCGCCCTCGCGAGGAGCGACGTTTTCGTAACGAACTATGCCGCCGTCACTGCCACCCGCGCACGCCACGCGCGATGTAGGGTTCATCTTCGAGGCCCTATGCTGAGTCCTTCGGCGTGGTCTTTAGCCGCTGCAGCAGTGCGTTGAAGTCGTGCGCCGTAACGACGTCGCTGAGCTTGGTCCGATAGGAGCCGTAGTAATACAACGCGACGATTCCGCTCGTGACGCCGGCATTAATCGCTCCGCGGGCGTCTCCACGGAAGCCGGCGAATATTGCATATCCGAGCAATGCCAGGTAGCCCGCAATCCACACAGAGGCCGCGAGCAACGGCTGCGGTCGAACAACCATCGTCCGCCAAGCCCAGTACAACTCGAGGCCGGCGAGTATCCAGCGAACGGTGCAAAGCACAGCAAGAAATTCCACGGTCGCGGGCCCTGGAACAAGAATGCCATGCTCAGCCAAAAACCGACGGTGATGCCGTAGTTGATTCGAATGCGTCGGCGCTCTTTGGGCAATAACGTCGGCCGATGCCCGACACATGGCCGCGGATTCCGATAAAGCCCAGCAATGCCGATGTCACGGCAAAGTAGAGGGCCCCGCTGACTGGCTGAGGCCCTCGTACCGCGGCGACCGTCGCCAATAGAAACCCAGTGGAACGCAAAGCAACAGAGCCCCTCGCAATGCACGTTTGAAAGCCTTATCGCTTTGCACATGTGCCGGACTCAGAGTGGGATATTCCCGTGTTTGCGCTTCGGGCGTTCCACGCGTTTGTCGGCGAGCATGCGCAGCGCGCGTGATACGACGCGGCGCGTGCGACTCGCTTCGATTACGTCGTCGATGTAGCCGCGGCTGGCGGCGATGAACGGGTTGGCGAAACGTCGTTCGTAGTCGGCGATCAGTTCCGCTTCGCGTTCCGCCGGATCGGCGGCGTCGGCGATCTCGCGGCGGAAAATCGTCTTGACGGCGGCGCCCGCGCCCATCACGGCAATTTCGGCCGTCGGCCACGCGACGTTGTAATCGGCCCGGATATGTTTGCTTGCCATGACGTCGTACGCGCCGCCGTAGGCCTTGCGGGTAATAACGGTTATCTTGGGGACGGTCGCTTCGGCGAAGGCGTAGAGCAGCTTCGCGCCGTGTTTGATGATGCCGCCGTACTCTTGCGCGGTGCCCGGTAAGAACCCCGGTACGTCGACGAAGGTCAAGAGCGGAATGTTGAATGCATCGCAGAAGCGCACGAACCGCGCCGCCTTGATCGACGATGCGATATCGAGGACTCCCGCCATCACCTTGGGCTGGTTCGCGACGATTCCAATCGTGCCGCCGTCGATGCGGCCGAACCCGATCACGATGTTGGCAGCGTGAAGTTCGCCAAGTTCGAAGAAGTCGCCGTCGTCGACGACCGACACGATCGCGGCTTTGATATCGTATGGTTTGTTGGGCGCGTCGGGGATGAGATCGTCGAGTTCCGGGCAGAGGCGCTGGGGATCGTCCTGCGCCGCGTATCGCGGTGCGTCGTCGAGATTGTTCTGCGGAATGAAGGAGAGCAGGCGTTGGGCCTGCTCCACCATCTCGTCTTCGTCGGCGGCGATCAAATCCGTCACGCCGCTCTTGGTGGCGTGCGCGTAGGCGCCCCCCAACTCTTCAAACGTGACATCCTCGCCCGTGACGGTCTTGATGATCTCGGGTCCCGTGATGAACATCTGCGAGATGCGCTCGACCATGATCGTAAAATCGGTGATAGCGGGCGAGTACACCGCGCCACCGGCGCACGGCCCGGCGATGAGCGAGAGCTGCGGCACGACGCCGCTCGCCTGCACGTTGCGCCAAAATATCTCGGCGTAGCCGCCCAGGCTGACGACGCCTTCCTGAATGCGCGCGCCGCCCGAATCGTTGATGCCGATCAGCGGTGAACCCGTGGTAACGGCAAGGTCCATCACCTTACAGATCTTCTCGGCGAACACTTCACCGAGAGAACCCCCGAGCACCGTGAAATCTTGCGAGAAAAGAAAGATTTGACGTCCGCCGACGGTTGCGCGGCCCGTAACGACGCCGTCACCGAGAAACTCGCGCTCGTCCAGGCCGAACGCCGTCGAACGGTGCACCGCGAACATGTCGAGTTCGACGAAGGAGTCCGGATCGACCAACGCCGCGACGCGTTCGCGGGCCGTTCGCTTTCCGCGCGCGCGCTGCTTCTCGTTCGCGAGTTCGCCTGCCGGGGCGAGGGCTTGCTCGCGTTTGGCCTGGAGGTCGGCGATCTGCCGCCGATGCGTCGAGGAGCCCGAGGTCACCAAATGCCGAGCAGCACCTTGGCATCGTCGCTCGCCATGGTGCGCGGATCCCACGGAGGCGTGAACGTGATCTCGACGTTGGCCTTCTGGACTCCCTCGAGCGAGCGGACTCTGGATTCGACCGCTTCCTTGAACATCGGGCCGACCGGGCACATGGGCGAGGTCAAGGTCATCGTGACCGTCACATCGTCATTCTGAGGGCCGGCCACTTCGACGCCGTATAACAAACCCAGGTCGACGATCCCGACGTGCAGCTCTGGGTCTTCAACGGTTTTGAGGGCTTCGCGAACTTCATCTGACGTCGGCATAACCGATTCACTTCGCCGCCTGACGTGACGGTTCCGGCGCCCCGTCGAGGGTAGACGCGGCGCAGCTCGCCGTCGGTCGAAACTTCACAGCCCCGCCCGACGGTTACATATGCACGCGCCCGGGGTCTCCGGCGTGCCGCAAGGGGGATAGGCCTCTAAGCGGCAAGTCGCACCGTAATAACCGTCGCGCGGACAAGCGGACAGGGAGTCAGCCAGTATGTCAATGTGGGAACCATTTACCGAGCGCGCCCGGCGCAGCATCGTGCTCGCGCAAGAAGAAGCGCAGCGGCTCGGTAACAACTATATCGGGACCGAGCATATTTTGCTCGGCATCATTTCCGAAGGCGAGAGCCTGGCCGCGAAAGTCCTCGAGACCCTCGGCGTCAACCTAGCGAAAGTTCGGCAGGAAGTGGAAGCGATCGTCGGCCGCGGCGGTCAAACCGTCCAGCAGGAGATGGTCTTCACACCGCGCGCCAAGCGCGTTATCGAGCTCGCCTTCGAAGAAGCGCGTCAGCTCAATCATAACTACATCGGGACCGAACATCTCTTGCTCGGCCTTATTCGCGAGGGCGAAGGCGTCGCGGCGCGCGTGCTGACGAACCTCGGCGTCGATCCGGCCAAAGTGCGCGTGCAAACGACCTCGCTGCTCGGCGCCGAAGGACAGCCCGTCGCCCCCAAGGGCAAGTCGAAGACGCCGACGCTCGATGCGTACGGGCGCGATCTGACGATGCTCGCGCGCGATAACAAACTCGATCCCGTGATCGGGCGTGCGAGCGAAATCGAACGGGTCATTCAAATCCTGGCGCGCCGCACGAAAAACAACCCCGCGCTGATCGGCGAACCCGGCGTCGGCAAGACGGCGATCGCCGAAGGGCTCGCGCAGCGCGTCATCAAGGGCGAAGTTCCCGAACCACTACGCGAGCGGCGCGTGATCACGCTCGACCTAGCGGGCCTCGTCGCCGGCACGAAGTATCGCGGCGAGTTCGAAGAGCGGATGAAGCGGGTGATGGACGAGATCCGCGCGGCCGCGGGCGAGATCATTCTGTTCATCGACGAGTTGCACACGCTCGTCGGCGCAGGCGCGGCCGAAGGCGCAATCGATGCGAGCAACATCATCAAGCCCGCGCTCGCGCGCGGCGAACTGCAGTGCATCGGCGCCACGACCCTCAACGAGTACCGTAAGCATATCGAAAAAGACAGCGCGCTCGAACGCCGGTTCCAGCCGGTGATGGTCGGTGAGCCCTCGGTCGAGGAGACCGTCGAAATCCTCAAGGGCCTGCGCGATCGCTATGAAGCGCATCACAAGGTCACGATCACGGACGAAGCGCTCGTCGCCGCCGCCAAGCTTTCGGACCGTTACATTTCCGATCGTTTCCTACCCGACAAGGCCGTCGACCTGATCGACGAAGCAAGCTCGCGCGTTCGTTTACAAGCCACGTTGCCGCCGCCTGAAGTGCGCGAAGTCGAAAATCAGATTCGTAAAATTAAGGCGGAAAAAGAGGCGGTCGTCAAGTCGCAAGAGTTCGAAAAAGCGGCGGCCATACGCGACCGCGAAGAGAAACTGCGGCTCGAAAAACAGCGGCTCGAGAGCGAGTGGGCCGAGCGAAAAGCCCAGTCCTCCGATAAAGTGATCAAAGTCACCGAAGAAGACATCGCTTACATCGTGAGCGCGTGGACCCGCATTCCGGTTTCGAAACTCGCACAGGCCGAGACGGCCAAACTGCTTTCGATGAAGGAACAACTCCACGAGCGGGTCATCGGTCAGGATGAGTCGATCGAAGTCGTCACGCGCGCCATTCGGCGCTCCCGTGCGGGCCTCAAGAACCCCAAGCGTCCGATCGGTTCGTTCATCTTCCTCGGTCCGACGGGCGTCGGCAAAACGGAAGTGGCGCGCAGCCTCGCAGAGTATCTCTTCGATGATGCGGAATCGATGATCCGCATCGACATGTCGGAGTACATGGAGAAGTATGCGGTCAGCCGCCTCGTCGGCGCGCCGCCCGGATACGTCGGCTACGAAGAGGGCGGCCAACTGACCGAAGCCGTGCGGCGGCGCCCGTACTGCGTCGTGTTGCTCGACGAGATCGAAAAAGCGCATCCCGACGTCTTCAACCTCTTGCTGCAGGTTCTCGAAGACGGTCGCTTGACCGACTCTCAGGGCCGAGTCGTTGACTTCAAGAACTCGGTCATTATCATGACGTCCAATGTCGGTGCATCGGGTATGCAGACGACGACCGAGATCGGCTTCCGTCCTCAAAAGATGAGCGGCGAGCAAGATCACGCTGCCTACGAACGGATGAAGAACAAGGTGCTCGAGGAAGTCAAGCACACGTTCCGTCCCGAGTTCCTCAACCGCGTCGACGAAGTGGTGGTCTTTCATCAACTCTCGCGCGAACAGATCGAGCAGATCGTTGGTCTGGAACTCGCCAAAGTCATCCGTGAGATCAAGGCCCAGGAAATGCACCTCGAAGTCGTCGAGGAAGCGAAGATACTGCTTGCCCGCAAGGGCTGGGATCCGCAATTCGGAGCGCGTCCTTTGCGCCGCGCGATCCAACGCGAAGTCGAAGACGAACTTGCCGAGGAGCTCATCAAGGGCACTTTTACTGCCGGCGATCGGATTCTCGCCGAAGTAAATCCTGACAATCCCGACAAGTTGAGATTTTCGAAGATTCCGTCGGTCGAGCCGCCTGCCGCACCCGCGTCGCCCGAGCTGACGGTCAACTGACGGACCGGTGAGGGGACGGACAACGATGCCCGCGCCGCAGAGCGGCGCGGGCATCGCCCTGTTTCGCTCGCGAGCGGACACTGCTTGACGCCCTTCGCAACGTGGCGCGCGCGCTTGCCTGCGGTCATCGGTTCCTGGTTTGCGCGCGATCTTGTGCGCACCGCGCTCGCGCTCGTCGATGCCCACCGCGTGGTATTACGCTCGGTTGAAGATCTCAACGTCGAAGCGACCGTCAAAGACCCGCGCGGCACGTACGACGTCGCCATCGAGTGGGGTGGCGGTACCGGGCCGCTAGCGTTGCGCGCGGTGTGCATGTGCGGCGGCAGCGGAATCTGCGAACACGTCGTTGCCGCCCTCGAAGCCGTCCGCTCGCAAACCGAGCTCGAAGAGACGCAGACGGAGGCGGAACTCGATTTGAGTTGGTTGCCCGTGCCGAGCGTCGAATACAAGCAGGCGCGCGCACGGGCGGTGTGGCCCGTGTTTTCGTCGCCCGACGGCAACTCGCTCGCCGCTACGCTCGTGCTCGATTCGCCCCGTTTGCGCGGCGCGTCACGCGACGCGACCGCGGTCGTCGCTATGATGGATGCGACTCCGCTGGACGATTGGGACGACGTCGATCGCGAACTGATGCGGGACGAAAGCGTGCAGGAAGCTTTCGCCGGTGGCCGGACAGCGTCGCGCGCACTCGCGCGCGCGCTCTTCCGGCTGGCCCGTCACCCGCGCTTACGCTTCGATGCCGAACCGTCCGCTGGGCGCCATCCCTCCGAATTGCCCGACTTCCGTATCGACCTCCGCGGCGTTGCGCTTCGGGCCGCGCGCCGCGGTAGCGCGTTCGTGCCGCTCTTCGAGACGATCGAGGGCACGCGCATACCCGCAGGCGATGCGTTCTTGCTCGACGGACCGCCGACGTGGATAGCGACGCCGCACGGCGCGTATCTCGCCGACGGCGGCTTCGACGCGAAAAAAGCGATCGACGCTGCACGCGCGCTCAACGGAGCGACGACGGGACCGCCGCTCGGAACGCGCGCCATCGCCCGTGTCGCACCGTTTCTGACTCCAGAAGATCGCGGCGCGCTCGGCATCGACGACGCGGCGGAGCCCGCCGCTGAAGTTGCACTCGGCTGGACCGCGGGAACCCTCGTTGCCAACCTGACCTTCATCGACCGCGCAAGCGGTGCTCGCGCACCCTATGCTGCACTCGGCGCGATCGCTCCGCGCGGCGAGCGTTTCGTGCGCTTTGGAGCCCACGAGGCGGCTGCGCTGCGCGATCGCCTCGTCGGGGCGGGGTTTGTACCGCGTTCGGCGGACGGCTTCGCGTTGCACGGAACCGACCGCGCTGCGTCCTTCGTGCGCGAGACGCTGCCCCTTTGGAACGATCTCGATCGCCGGCTCGATCCGGGTCTGACCGATCTCGCGCGCGGCGATACCTCGCTCGGCATCAACATCAGCGCCGAACGCTCCGGCTCGAACGCCGATTGGTTCGAACTCAAAGTCGACGTCTTCGTCGGTGGCGCGGGCGAAGCGTTGAGCCCGGCGGAACTTGCGGCGTTGCTGGCCTCCGGCGGCCGCTATGCCGACGTTCGCGGCAAACTCGTCGACGTCGAGACGTTGCGGCGACGCAACGATCTCCTCTCCGATCTTGCGCAACGGCGGCATAGCGGTCTCGCCGCGTTGCTCGCACTGCGCGACGAGCTTCACGAGAATTTCGAGGACGTGCGTCTGCCGCCCGAAGTCGAGCGCATGCGCGAGCGGCTGCGCGACTTCAAAGGTATTCCGACGATCGAGCCGCCGCTTCTTACCGGCGGCGAACTGCGCGGCTATCAAGAACGAGGGCTCGACTTCCTTTCGTACCTTGCCGAGTTCGGTTTCGGTGGAGTGCTCGCCGACGAAATGGGACTCGGGAAGACGGTTGAAGTCATTAGTTACCTCCTGAAGCGGAAATTGCAGGACGGCGACGCACCGTCGCTCGTGATCGCGCCAACGTCGGTGACCCATACCTGGGAGAGCGAGATCGCGCGCTTCGCGCCCGGCTTGCGGACGCTGCGGCTCCACTCGGGCAGCGAGCGCGCGGCACGGTACGAGGAGATCGCAAACAGCGACGTCGTCGTGACGTCGTATGCGCTCGCAAGGCTCGACGCGCAACAGCTTGCACAATATCACTTCCGCACGTTGATCCTCGACGAAGCGCAGAACGCCAAGAACCCCTCATCGCAGATTGCGCGCGTCGTGCGCAGCTTGCACGCCGATCACCGCTTGGCGCTTACCGGTACGCCCGTCGAAAACTCGCTGCGCGACCTGTGGGCGATTTTCGCGTTCATCGAACCCGGTCTACTCGGTACTGAGTCATCGTTTCGTAAACGCTTTGAAGTGCCCATTGCCGAGAACGATGAGCGCGCGAGCGCGACGTTACGATCGCGCCTCGAACCCTTTTTATTGCGCCGCACCAAAGAAGACGTTGCGCCTGAATTACCGGACCGCACCGAAGTGGAGCTCGCCTGCGACCTCTCGCCGCTGCAGCGCCGGCTCTATCGCGGCGTCGCCGAAGCGGCGCGTCGGGACGTGTTCGGCATCGTCGAAGCGCAAGGAATCGGGGGTGCGACCGTCCACGTGCTCGCTGCGCTGACGCGGCTACGGCAGGTGTGCGCGCACCCCGGATTGCTGTTCGAAGAGTATCGCAGCGAACCCGAAGCCTCGGCGAAGTTCGACGCATTTCTCGAAACGGTCGATGAGATTCTTTCAGGCGGCCACCGTTTGCTCGTGTTCAGCGCGTTCACATCGATGCTGCGCATCATGCGGGTCGAGCTGGAGCGACGCGGGATCGTCTATGGTTATCTCGATGGTTCGACAAAAGACAAGGATCGCCAGACCGAGGTCGCGCGCTTTATGGCGCCCGACGGGCCTCCGCTTTTCTTGTGTTCGCTCAAAGCAGGCGGCGTCGGCTTGACATTGACTGCGGCCGACTACGTGATCCTTTACGATCCGTGGTGGAATCCGGCGGTGGAGCGACAAGCGATCGACCGTACGCACCGCATCGGGCAGCACCGCAACGTCACCGCATATCGCTTGGTGACCAGCGGCACGGTCGAGGAGAAGATGCGTACGCTCGCAGAGCGCAAGGCTAGCCTCTCAAAGACCATCATCAAGGCCGATGGTGCGCTCGCCAAGGCGCTTACGCGCGAAGATCTCGAGCTGCTGTTTGCCGACCCGGATGAAGGCGTTACTTCAACGTCGTTATGAGTTTCGGCCCCCAGCCGGCGAAATCGCCGTCGGCTTTGGGGAACCGAAAGGCCGGACGCTCCGTGGTCGGCCGATGTAACGTCGTGCGTGGTGTAATCATGGTTCTGCGAGCCTCCCTCATCGCTCGTCATCCAATCATAGCGGCGAACGCGCCCAAGGTTTCATCGATGTGGTTATTTTTGTACGATCGCTCCGGAGCCGTTGATCTGCTGCGAGACCGTTTGCGCATGGCCGTGTAGTTGGACGTCGCCGCTGCCGTCGATTTCGACGGCGAGCGTGGCGGGTGCCGTCAGCGTTACGTCGCCGGAGCCTTCGATCTTTACGGCGGCCGTATTTACGCGCAAGCGTAAGACGTCGATGTCGCCGGAACCCGAGATCGTAAACGTCGCACTGCGCGCAGATCCGCCCGAGACCTCAATCCGCCCCGAACCGTTCATCGCGAGCGCGAGACGGTCACCGTCGAATGCGCCGACGGTTAGCGAACTGCTTCCGTCGACATCGATCCCGTCGAGCGACGGGGTCTCGATCGTCACGAGCGCGCCCTCATCGTCCGTCCACGATCCCTCCCCTCCGATCGTCAGCGTCCCCCCGTGCACCTCGGTCGTCGTGTGCTGCGCGGTTACACGCGCACCGTGGAAGTCCACGCGCGAACGCGCCGAACGGCGCACTTCTACGCGAACGCCGGTTTCGAGGACGATGCGGTGAAAGCTCGGAAAATCGCGGACGAAACCGCCCGCGCTATCGGTGATCCCTCCGTCGGCAAGGGCGACTTGTACGCCCCGGCCGACGTGCGCATGCGCGAGTGCGCCGTTCGCTTCGGCGAGCGCCGCAGTCGCGACGCCGTCTACGTTGGCATCGCGTAACGCATCGTCGACCGACGTAGCGATTTGTGTACCAAGGGAGTGTTCGGCAAGGGGCGCAGGGGCGGCGATCGACCTTCGCGTGAAACGATGCGCGCGCGCAGCGTCCCGAACGGTTGCGCTCGACGTGCCCCCGCGTTGGTCGCTTGCCGTAATCGGTATGGCGGCGCGGGGCGCAAGCCTTTGCGGGGAGCGCCCGTGCTCGGCTGCCGGGGCGCTCGCTTGGGAAACGGCTGCCCTCGCATGCAACGTGCGGAAGCTCGCACGTGGGATGCCTCGGCGGAACTCCGTTGTGACGAGTAAATGCGCGTTACGGGTCCCTTCCGTTCCGACTGCCACATCATGGGCGGCGGGAGTCTTCCGACCGTGTTGCTGCGGCCCCGGTGGCCGGTATTGCGCGACGAGCTTCCGCGCGTGCAGGTCGTCGATCGCGATGACGGGAGCGCGCAAGCCTGCGGCGACGATGACCACCACGGCGAGCGAGCCCAGAACCAGCGCGCCCAGGGGCGAAAGGCGCGGTAGCGCATTGCGCCGGGAATCGAGTAGACGCTCGATTCGTGTTACGATTTGTTTGGAGGTGAACAGTGCGCCGGGTGCGAGGATCGAACGCGTCGGAAGCTGCGTCGTCTCGACGAGCTTCCAGAGGCAGCTTGCATAACGGTGGGCACGTCCGGTTTGGGCGACGACCCAGTCGTCGCAGGCGACTTCGCGTTCGAGCGAGATGCGGCGCACGCACAGAGCGATCAGCGGGTTGAACCAAAACACGCACGAAAGCGCGCGTTCGGCAAGGTTCGTCCAATCGTCATACCGGTTGAGATGCGCGTATTCGTGTAAGGCGATTTGATCGATGTCGGTGCTCGGCTCGTCTCGTACGATCGCAAGGGGCAGGAGAATCACCGGCGCGCGAAATCCGACTGCGACCGGAACGTCGACCGCGGCGCTGACGCGCAAAGTTGCGCGCCGCCCCGCCCGGCTGCTCTGGCGCCAGCGTCGCAGCTTACGAACGACCGCTTCATCAAGGCTTTCTGCGTCGTGCTTGACAGCGCGCAGCGCGACGACGCGCCGCGCGAGTGCGCCCATTCGCATGCCGGCGATCGCGAACCAAACGATGATGAGCGTCAAACCGAACCCCGGCGTCCGGCCGATCGTCGTCGCTTCTTCGAGCAATTGTGCCGGCACCGCTACGACATGCAGCGTGCTACGGTACGGCGTGACGGGACCACTTTGTGCTGCTGCGCGCCCGGTCTGGTTCGGCTGCCGCGGCTGCGTTCGCGTTCGCAGTTGTACCGCGCGCTGCGGAGCCCCTCCGATTCGGAGACCGCCAGCCGCCCGCAGCGGCTCTCTGGCGGCGGCCGCGACTACGGCGCTCGGCACCGCGTGATGCTGAACGCGAGCGAGCGAACTGCTCAAGCACATCAAAGGCAAGAGCGCGCTTGCGGCAAGCGCGATCCACCAAAGCACGTGGCGCGTCGTTGCGGTCGTATCGGCGACCCGAATCCAGCCCCAGACGGCGGCCGAGAGCACGGCGCTCGCTGCCACGCCGAGGGCGAACGCAACAATCAGCGCGCGCGCAAATGGTTCGAGCGCCGATGCAATACTCATCACGGTCTCTCCGTTCTCGCGTCGAGCAGCGCGCGGATATGCTTGGCATCCCGTTCGTCGACCTCGCCGTCGAGCAGCTTGAGCATTAGGGCTCGCGGCGAATTATCGAAGAAGCGCGAGACGACGTAGTCGATTACGCTCGTGCGCGCTTCGTCGCGGCCCACGCACGCGGCGTAGACAAAGGCGCGGCCGGCTTCACGGTGTTTGACGTAGCCTTTCTTCTCGAGGATACGCAACGTCGTGAGCACCGTATTGTATGCAAGCGGTGGATCGCCGACTGCCTCTACGACGTCGCTGACGGTCGCGTCCGTACGCGACCAAAGAACGTCCATCAAGCGTAACTCGGCTTCGGTCAACGTGGGCGATTTGCGCCGCGCCATCAACGCCGCTCCAAGTGAATCGTCCCGTTTACGGTATGCACCGCGATACGGCCATGGCCGCCCCCAAGGGTAGCGTTCGCGGTATGGCCGACGAACGAACCGTTTTGCGCCGAGAGCTCAACGCCGTCCGCCGAGATCGCCCCGTTGAGCGACTCGGCGGTGAATGTGGCGTCGGCGTCTTTGGGCACCATGAGGTCTACCGCGCCGTTGACGGCGTTGAATTTCGAGTCACCGCGACCCGAGAAGCGCGCCTGAATCGAACCGTTGACCGTCGATGCATTTGCCGTCGCGCTAGTCCTTATGACGATTCCGCCGCTGACGCCCGTGGCATCGACGGCCGCATCCAACCCCGTCGCCTTGATCGACCCGTTTACGTTTCGGGCAACGACCGGTGCGCCACTCGGCACGCTGACGCGAAGGTCGACTCGCAAACGGTCGTGATGATACGGACCGCTGTGCCCGTGATGCGAGCACGTGCCGCTCTGATCGCTGTCGTCGCCGGGGAAGACCGCGCAAATCACGAGCCGATTGCCGGATTTGATCGTGCGGACGACTGGTCCCGGATCGGTATCGCCGCCGCTCGCGTGTGCGTGCACCGTGACGTCGCGTCCGCTCGTGGCGTCCACCGCGATCGATCCGTTGACATCGTCGACTTCAATGGTCGTTCCCGCGGCAAGCGGTTCGCGTAGATCGACGTCGCGAGTCTGCTCGGCGAGGCTGCCCGCCGGCAGTGCGAAGGCCGCGCCCAAAGCGAGAGCGGCGAGCAGTGGAACGCGGCGCGTACTGAACATGCGACCATCCTAGACGCTGAGAACCGGCTTGTCAACTAAACAATTAAGGGCAAGGCATTGCGGCCGTGGCGCCGTATCGCTCGAACGTGGCGATGCCGAAGATCGCGCTGCTCTTGCGTCTCCTGGCAGCCATCGATGAAGGGCGCCACTCGCTCGCCGCCCTGAAGACCAAACTCGATCCCGAGCAGCCGCCGAGCACGCGTACGATCCGGCGCTATCTCGCGACGCTGGCCGATGCCGGGTTTCCGTGGCGTTACGACCGGGCGAGCGGCACGTATGGCTTCGATGCGGGGTACTCGCTACGCCGGGTTGAGCTTTCGGGGAACGAATTGTTCGGGTTGCTCGCACTCAAGGGCATCGCGACGTCGCTCGGCGGCAACATCGGCGCGTCGATGGACGAGATGACGGAGAAGTTGACCTCCGTTGCCGCTCCCGGTATGCAGCGCGCTGCGGCGCGACCGGTCATGCGCGTCCATCTCGCCGATCCGCAGCTCGACGGCGAACGCAGCGTTCATTTCGAACTCTTGCAGAAGGCGCAGCGCGAACGCCGGAGCGTGCGCTTCGCATACGTCGATAAAGCCGACCGCCGTTCGCGGCGCCATGTCGACGTGTACGGATTCGTCGTCTCCGGCGGTCGCGTGTACGCAGTCGCGTACGACCGCGGGCGCGGCGCCAAGCGCGTGTTCGCCCTCGATAACGTCTCGGAGCCCACTATCGCGCCACAACGCTATACGCTGCCCGACGATTTCGATATCGAAGCCTTTGCGGCGCGTTCGGTCAGCGGGATATATTCCGGTGACTCCGTCGTCGTGCGCGTGCGGTATTCCGCCGTCGTCGCACGTGCCGCCAGCGCCGATCGCGTCGTGCGCGAGCGCACCCTCGTCGACTTACCCGCGGGCGGCGTCGAGATTACTTACGTCGTCGCCGACCCGAGCGAATTCGTGCGCTGGGCGATGAAGTGGGGCGCGGAAGCCGAGATCGTCGAACCTGCGGAAGTTCGCTCCGAAGCAGCGGCGCTTGCGCGCGACGTTCTTGCGCGGTACGAACGCGAACCGGCGTCCACTTTGAACAACGGGAGTAGCACGTGACCTTCTTTGATCGCGCCGTCGCGGCGCTCGCTATGCTTACGCTCGCCGCGTTCGGGAGAACCGCGCAGGCCGACATGCCGGCGGGCTCGACCGTCGACGGTATCCGCTGCGACCAGGCCGAAGGCGCCGTGTTCCATATCCATCAGCACCTCACGCTCCTGGGGCACGGCAAACCGGTCGCTATTCCCGACGACGTCGGGCGTCCGCTAGTGGGGAATTGTCTGTACTGGGTTCACACGCACACACCCGAAGGCATCATCCACGTCGAGTCACCGGTGTTTCGTACCTTCACGCTCGGCAACTTTTTTGACATTTGGGGCCAGCCGCTCTCGGCGACGGCCGCGGGTCCCGTCCGCATGCGCAAGGGCAGCTTACGCGTGTATGTCAATGGCGCTCCGTACCACGGTGAGCCGCGCAAGATCGAGCTCGCGCAACACACCGACATAACCCTGGAAGCGGGGCCGCCGTATCGGAAACCGACGCCTTTTACCGATTGGCAGGGTCAGTGATGCGGCGTTCGTAGAGCGTCGCGACGCCGACGCGGCAGCGCACCCGGTAGCCATGCGCAAGCTGCGCCCGAACGAAGGAAACGGCGCCCGGATCGAAACGTGACTCTGAAAGCGAGCCGCCGACTACGATGAAGCGCGGCCGGCCGCGAAAAACACGCATAAGTTCAACGATGCCTCGTACGCCGGTCGTCGCGCTCATGCGATCGTCAAGCAAGAGGTCCGAGTCGGCAAACCGCGTCGGCGCGGCGGCTCCGAGTGCATCGTACAGCAGCGGGGTGAGTTGGATGACGTACAGCGACGAGCCGCTCCCGGATCTTCGTAGCGCCGTGATGAGGCGATCGTAGTCGGATTCGCGCCACGAACGATCGCCGAGAAATACCCGGTGTTCGATAAGCGCAGCGGCTTGCGCCGTCTCCCAATAGTCGTGTAAGGCGAAGGTTGCCACAAACAGCACGACGGCAAACGTACGCGCCCGAGCCCCGAGAACTCGGCTTCCGACGCGCAAACCGATAGCGCCGAGTAGCGCTAGCGGCGCGACAATGAACACGAAATGGCGATCGTAGAACTCACCGGCCGCGGCAACAGCTATCAGGGCCGCCGCAAGCCAACCCCATGAGGCTGCGAAGGCTAATCGGCCTTGCCGCCCAAGCGCAAAAGAGAGCGGAGCCAGCTCGACGGCCGGAGCCATCACGCGTAGTTGCTCGGGGAACCAACGGAGGTTCTCAGACACGATACCTTCGCGCAGCGCGGTAAAGCGGCGCCACGTTGCCGTGACGTTAGCGTCCCGGAGGACGGCAAAAACGCCGAAATGCGCATACAGCGCGGCTTCGATTCCAAAGGGAGCGAGAGTCGCTGCTGCCATGCCGGCGAGCGCGCGGAGCGGCCGGCGAGAGGTGCGCATCAGCACGAAGGCGACGGGTAGGCACAGCGGCAGCGCCGTCAACTTCATTTGGAGCGCCGCTCCGCACAAAAGGCCGCACCATGCCGTCGTATATGGCTTACGCGGTCGTCGCAGCGAGAACACGAAAGCCCATGCGATCAGCGGCGCTATGAGCACCTCGGCATCGCCGAGATAGCCTTCGTCTTCAGTCGAGAGGAGGAGCGCGAAGACAGCGGCGTAACGCCCGCTGCGCATGCCGTCCTCGAGATCGATCAGCGGTCCGAGCCGCCACAGTGCGAGCGCCGTCGCCCAGGTAGAAAGTGTGGCGAGCGCTTGGACCGCGACTGCTGGTCGCTCGCCGCAAAGGCGAAGCGCGAGCGCGTAAAGCGCAAAGAGCCCCGGCGGCTTATACTCCCAAGCCGCGATGTACGGCAGCTTACCGTGCAGCCATGCGAACGCGACGTGCAGGTAGACGCCCACATCGGGATCGTCGACCGGCAAAAGAAACCGATGCAGGTGTACGAAGGCCGCGCCGGCGAGCAGAGCTCCCGCGAACATGACGTCTCGACGCGCGGGCGCTCCCAGCCTCACCGTTGTCGGGACGTTCGTGAAGCGCTCGCGAGAACGATCAGCTCGATCGCCTCTCGTGTTCCCGGAAACTCACGTCGCCACAGAACTCGATGCATTCGCATTTCACGTTTCGCGAGATCGAGTGCTCCGTTGAAATTGATACCGTTCGTGTTGGGCACGTTCCAATCAACCGCTAAGGCAATGGCGGCGTGTTGCTGATGCGCATCGCGATCGATCCGCGCGATCAGCCGATCGATCACATGTGGAGCCCTCCAATCCGCGGGATCGTCGGAATAAAACCACGGCGCGTTCCAGGTGACCACGCCGTGTACTGCCTCTCTCGAACCGCGCGCATAGTACGCGAGTCCGGGCCCAAGATAATCCGGGCACGCGATGAGCAGCACCGGCTGCCGGATACGCGCTCGAAGCGTCGTTATGAGCTGTTCTGCGCCCGAGCCCGGCTTTCGAATCGTTGCGTAGGTGCGCCGATAAGCCGCAACGCCGCCGACAAGGACGTAGAGGACCGCAAGAGCTGCGACCGGGCGTACGATCCTTCCGAACATGGAATGGTTCGGGCCGCGAAGCCAGCTTACAAACGCCGTCAACATGCTGGCGACGAAGAGCCATGCAAACGGCGCATAGACGGCGAGATGCCGTCCGTTCGGAAGCGAACGGGCGACGCCGACACCGACGCCCGCGACGACGACGAAAAGAAGAAGCAGCGTCGCTGCCGCGCTCGGGCTTGCGAATCGCAAACGTGCAAGCCTCACGAGCCAGATTGCAGCTCCGATCTCAACCACCCGGTCGAACTGCACGCTCATCGCCCCGAAAGGAGCGAAGACACCGAGATTGTCGTCGATGACGGCGACCAGCGGCCCTTGGGAGCGAACGTGCCACGCCATTTGCTGACCTGCGGCGTGCAGGAACGATCCCGCGAACAGCAGTGCGAGCAAAGACGCGAGCACCATCGCACTCGCGAGTTGTTGACCGGCCGCATCAGGCCGTCGAAGCATTCGAACCAACGCTGCGATGGTCACTGTCGCAACGACGACGTATCCGGTGAAATGCGTGCATACGAGCAAAGTCGCGCAGAGCGCTAGTGCCGTTGCAAAGAGCCATCGACGCCGGGGCATTGCGGCGCAGTCCACCGAAAGAAAGGCGTAGAGGACGAAAGCGCTCAGGAACATCGTGAGCCCGTACGCGCGTGCTTCGGTGCCGACTGAGACGGCCAGCGGCGCAGCTGCTGCCATCATGGCGGCCACCACCGCGGTAAGTCTGGCTCCCAGCCGAAGGCCACAAGCGTACACGACGAGGATGGTGGCGGTGCCGAACATGAGCGAAGGCATCCGCATGATGATTTCGGTTGTTCCCGCCGCGCTCGTCCAGGCATGTTCGAGCATGAAGTAGAGAGGCGGACTCCACTCATAGTGTTGCACGTTGCTCCACGCCCGCGAAAAGCTGCCCGCGATATCAAAGTATGTGGAACCTTCGTCGCGCCATAAGCCCGCGCTCATCAGCGGTAAGCGAAGCGCCAACCCTATGAGGACGAGGGCCGTCGCACTAAACGTATCGACGCGCCGCCAGGGTCGAGCGACGCTTGTTGCCGACCACGAGCATCTCGAGGGGATCACATTGAAAACGAGAGGTTGATTCGCCGCACCGACAAGCCGCTCAGAACGCCGCGAGCAGCGGACGCAGTCCCCGCGCAAAGTCGGCGAACGCGGCGTCCGTTTGTGGGTCCGATTCGGCTTGCGTATATACCACGACGATGAAACTGCGGCCGTCCGCCAGGGTCAGGATGCCGCCGTCGTGGGAAACTTCGTCCGTGTCGCCGGTCTTGTGGGCAAAGGTGTCGCTCGCGTCCCAGCCCCGGCTGAGCTTGCCGTTGAAATGCTGCGCGCGCAACGCCTCGTACACCCAACCGAGCGCGCCACGCGCGTCGGCCGCGATGAGTTCGAATGCGCGGGCGGCGTCGCCGGCAGGGTGCGAGTTACGGCCTGAAGCCTGCGGATCGTCGATTAGCGGCAGATTCCCGGAAAGCTTGCGATGCACGGCCGTGTGCGACAAGCGGAGCCCGTGGCAGGCGGCCGTCAGCGCCTCTCGTCCGAGTACATCGATCAAAACGTTGGTCGCGACGTTATCGGAGAACGTGAGCATTGCGCGGCCCAGTTCTCCGAGACGAGCACGGTAACCGGCGATGAAGGGCGACGGCGCATCGTTTGGTGTTAGGTTCTCGGCGGCAACGACCACCTCGTCATCGAGCCGGCGCGAGCCGGCGGCCACTTCACGCGCGAGAACGATGGCCATCGGCGTTTTGATCATGCTCGCCGGATAGATGTACCGCTCCCCGGCAAGGTCGACGAGGCTGAAGCCCTCGCTTGGGGACCGTACGACGATGGAGGCATCGCCTAGGCCGCAGTCCTGGACGAGCTGCGTTATGGCGGTCCGGTGTTGTAGCGAGTTGTGCAAGTAACTACTTGCACGCGCCATGGAGGCGTGGTATGGTGTGCGAGCAAGTACCTACTTTAGCCCGAAAGGCGCTCCCCATCCCCGAAACGATCACGGTTTCCTTCCCAGCGCGCTCTTCGCCATCCGATCTAAGCGCCTTTCGGCGTGACATGACCCGCACGCTCGATGCACAGAAATGCAACCTCCGGATCGACCTTGCGGCAGTCGAGGTCCTCGGTTCGCCGCTCATCGCGGTTTTGATCGCAATTCTGCGCGACGCGCGCGAACGCGGCTTGACCGTCCTGCTGCGGACCGGACGGCGCCGTATCGTTGAGACGTTGCGGATTACGGGCCTCGATAAAGTGTTCACGGTCGAAACTCCCGACGGCGGCGCTGTCGCCCTACAGGCGCGGCACTACCCGCACCACCTCGTCGCGTGATCGCCGAAGTTCGCGGCGCGGGAGTCGAAGAGACGCGGTCGCGCATCTTGGCGGCGACGCGAGCCCTCTACGCGCTGCGTGGTAGTCGTGGAACGACGACGCGCGAAGTTGCCGCCCGTGCGCACGTGAACGAAGCGACGCTGTTTCGGCACTTCGGAACCAAGGGGCAGTTGCTCGCCGCCATGCTCGATCACTACAACGACACGACGTCGATTCCCGAAGTGCTCGACGAGCTGCCCGCCCATGCAACGCTCGAGGCGCAGTTGCGTGTGCTGGGTACAACGGCGATCGAATCGATGCGACGTAAAGAAGATCTGATCAAGGTCGCGATGGCCGAAGAGATTGCGAATCCGCAAGCTCAGCTTTGCGCGTGGCGCGCGCCGACGGCTGCTAAGGAGAGTCTGACGCGCTATTTCGGGGGGAAGATCGAGGCGGGAGAATTGCGCGGCGACGCGGCGTGGCTCGCGCGGATATTCATGTCGTTGTTCTTTTCTTACGTCATGGCGAGCCGGCTATGGACGGATTGCGGCGATCGCGCCGGGACCGGCGATGCATCGCAGGACCTGGCGGTCGAAACGATGGTTAACATCTTTTTGGACGGAGCGCGAGCGAACTGATAGAAGGTACTCGACCCGGCGTCGTCCCCGCAGGCGCGCGCGATGAAGGGCACGATGCGCGTAGCGGCGCGAATCCGGCCTTGCGTTTGATCCTCGTCATTGTCGGGATCGTGCTCGTGCTGGCCGTCATCGCCTTCGCAATCCCGCATATCGCCTATGCGACGACGCACGAAACGACCGACGACGCGACGATCGATTCCGATCAAGTTCAAATCACCAGCCGCATCTCCGAGCGGGTGGCCGCGATCAAGGTCGATACCAACCAATATGTCCGGCGCGGCCAACTGTTGATGGTTTTGGACGATGCGAACGAGCGCGATCGTTACCAGCAAGCGCTTGCAGCGGTCAACGCACAGAAGGCACAGGCGCGCGCAGCCCAGGAGAACGTCACGTTGACGCGCGACACGCAATCGGCGCAGAACTTGGCCAATACGGGTTCCATCCAACAATTTCGGGCCGGTATCGCGAGCGCTGCCCAAAACGCGCAGTCGGCCGCCGGGCAAATTGCGGTCGCGCAAGCGGGAGTCGATGCCGCTCGGGCTCAGCTGAAGGTAGCGCAAGATGCGTTGCCTGCGGCCTTACAGAACGCGCGGCGCGCAAATGCCGACTTGCAGCGCACGGCGTCGCTCGTTTCGACGGGTGATATTGCGGCCTCGCAACTCGACGCGCAGCGCGCGGCGTACGCATCCGCGCGTTCGGAGTATTCGCAGGCGCAAGCGAGCGTCAGCGCGGCCGAAGCGACCCTCGGGCAAGCGCAGCAGCGTCTGGACGCGCAGCGGTATGCGGCTTCCAGCCAACTCTCGCAGGTCGGCATCCAGCGTGGGCAGCTTACCTCCGCGCAGGGTCATCTCGCCGAGAGCGACGCCCCCAGCCGCGTTGCGGCCCAACAGTCGCAAGCCGACGCAGCGCAGGCGCAGATCGGTTCGCTCGCGGCGCAACTCAAGGCGGCGGCCGACAACCTCTCCTACGCGCAGATTCGTTCACCGATCGACGCCTATGTCGGCGAGAAGAATGTCGAGGTCGGACAGACGATCGGCACCGGCGTGCCGCTGATGACGTTGATCCCGGCGGCCAACGTGTACGTGACCGCCAACTACAAAGAGACGCAGATCGGCCGTATGCGGGTCGGTGACGAGGTCGACATCAACGTCGATGCGTATCGCGGCGTCAAGTTCGTGGGTCACGTCTCCGACCTCGCGCCGGCGTCGCAAAACACGTTCAGTTTGGTGCCCGCGCAAAACGCAACCGGCAATTTCGTCAAGGTAACGCAGCGGCTGCCGGTGCGGGTTTTGTTCGACCGGGTTCGCAATGGAAAGCTGGCCGACTATCCCCTGCGTCCGGGTCTCTCGGTCGAAACTTCGGTCAAGGTCAAGTAACGTTGCGGCATCTGGGCATCGCGCTGTTCGGCGCAGCATGTATGGCTGCGCCCGCGCCGTTTTTCGCTGCGCTTCCTGCGGTCGCGGCGTCCGTAACGCCGAGCGTCCCGGGCATCGTGTTACCCCCCGTGCCCGCCTTGCCCAGCATGGCGCCGCAGACGTCATCCCCGCCCAGTGGAAACGTCGCGGGCGCCACGGGTCCCTTCGTAGGCATCTCGCGCGATGCGGCCATCGGCATGGCGCTGCTGCGTAATACCGATCTCGCCGTTGCGCAGTCCAACCGGCGCATCGCGCGCTATCGCGTCGTTGCGGCCGAGGGCGTCTACGATCTGCAATTTCAGCTGCTTCCCGATTACGAGTTTTCGAAGCTCGCCGCTATCTCGATCTTTCAGACCGGTCCCGGCGGCGTACCGGGGCAAACGATTAGTGCCGGGGCAACCGGCGGCGTGTCCGCGCTTACCAGTACTGGCGGATCGTTTCGTTTTACGACCTCAGCAGCGCGCGTCGACAACAACATCTCGACCAACAGCTACGAGCCGTATTACCAGACTGCCGTCGCGCTCGCTTTTTCGCAGCCGCTGGCGCGCGGCCTCGCCATCGACCCGAACCGCCGCGCGATCGAACTGGCGCGCGTCGACGCGGACCTCTCGACCGACACGGCGCTCGTAACCGCTTCGAATACGATCGATAGCGTCGCCATCGCTTACGATAACTTGCTTTCGGCTTGGAAGAACGTCGGAATACAAGAGGCTGCGCTGCGGCAAGCGCTCGCGCAACGTCAATCCAACGATCGGCTCGTCCGCCGCGGGGCCGCGGCGCCGGTCGACGTCGTCGAATCGAACGAGCAAGTCAACGAATTCCAAGACAACGTGTATTCCGCGATCCAGAACGTCGCAAGTCTACAAAACCAGCTCAAGATGTTGATCCTGAGCGATCCCGCCGATCCCGCATGGACTGCCAATCTGGTTCCGACGACGGCGCCCGACATCCGTGCGATCGCGCCGCGCGTCGACGATATCGTCGTCGCGGCGCTGCGGTTTCGCCCCGAAGTGGCGCAGGTGCGTGAAAATCTGCGCTCGGCCGATGTGGACGTTGCGTATCAGCGCGATCAAACCAAGCCCGAGATCGATCTCAATCTCGGCGTCACCGAGAACGGGTTCGCCGGCGTTCCGACCAACCCGGCGAACAATCCCTTCGTCGCTGTAATCGGCGCCGAAGTTCTCGCGCTCAATCAATTGATAGCACGGGCGAACGCGACCGCTCCGCCGGGCACTCCGCCAATTGCGCCGATCAATCCTGGAACGCTCAATGCGCCGCTCTTTCCGGGCTCCGCCGGCAATGTCGGCACGTCGTACAAGAGCGCCTTTGAAGGTAAGTATCCGACGTACCAAATCTCGGCGACGGTCGCGATTCCGCTGCGCAATCAGACCGCGAAGGCCGACTATGCGGCGGCGCTCGAACAGCGCAGTCAAATCGTCAGCCAAGAGCTAGCACTCGTGCAGCGCGTCCAAACAGAAGCCCGCAATGCCGTGCAAACGTATCGGTCGGCGCAGTCTCGTTTGATCGCAGCGAGCGCCGCGCGCGTCGCCGCTGAAAGAGTCGCGTCGAGCGAGGAGCGAAAGTTTCGCGCCGGGGCTTCGACCACGTATCTTGTACTGCAACGTCAAGTCCAGCTTGCGAACGAACGCGGGCGCGAGTTGCAGGCGCAAACGGATCGTCAGAACGCGCTCGTCGAGCTCGACCGGGTCACGGGGGACATCCTTGCGCGAAACAACGTCGATGTTCGTGCCCTTGGTACCGGTCCGGAAGGTGCTGTGCCGAACTTGTTGCCTTCGCCGGCGCCTTCTCGGCGGCGGTAACGGCCTCGTTGCGGGGGAGGCTACACCGCCACGCCGGGGACGCCCGCAAATTCGCATCACGCGAAATTGCTACTCGCTGACTTTTCGCTCCCGCGCATCGTGCGCTCCGCGAAAAGCTCAGACGCCCCGGCGATGCGGTGTAGCCTCCCCCGCAACGAGGCCGTTACCGCGGCGCTCGGGAAGCGGCGTGACGCACTCGCGGCGCGATGATGCTCTTGGCGTGAAAGACGATGGATTCGGTGAACCGAATCCACTAGTGGGTACACTTTAGGCATGATGGACGTGATGCGCAAGACGATGATGGCGGCTTTGAGCGGTGCGGCGATTGTGTTGCCGTCCGTTGCGCTCGCGGATCCGCCGGCCGCGGCGCCTCCGAACGTGCCGCCGGTCTTTGCCGGGGCGCCGACGACACAGGGGGCGCAGGGCGGTGCGTTTACTCTTAATTTCACCGACCTTGGGCGCTTCGAAGGTGTGGGACGCGCGGCGGAGCCACCGTGGAACACGGACCTGACACCGGAACAGGAACGTCGCCAAGCCCGCCAGCTTGAAGCGCGCAACAGCGCTGCGACTGACCGGCTGTTCCTGTCCTTTTTGCGACAACTCCAGGCGGTCGATAAGGCCGTGGACTCGCGGTAGTCTACGGCGGCCGGAGTCGCGACCATGAAAGACTCGCCGGGAGTGATTCGGACGCCGGCCTCAGCGCAGCGACGGTAATTTTGCTGCGGCGGCCTGGTCGACCAACCAGGTTAGTTGCCCGGAGCACGACCGTAGAACTTCGACCGGGTAGCGTTCCTGGTCGGTTGGACCCTCGATGATAGTGGCCAAGATGTCGGCCTTCGCGGCTCCCGAAATAGCGACGATGATGCCGCTGCCCCCGCAGAGCGCGCGCGGCGTTAATGTCAGGCGGTACGCGCCCAAACGGCTGACGTACGGTGCGCGGACGAGCATGGAATCGTCGGTTCGGGGATCGTCTCCTGGAAAGAGCGAGGCCGTGTGCCCGTCGGGACCCATGCCGAGCAGCACGAGGTCGAATTTCGGCTCGGAACCAAGTTCTTCGCGTAACACCTCCGCGTAAGCGCGGGCCGCCGCTTGCGGCTCATCTTCACCATGCATGCGGAAAACCGCGGCGCCGGAATCGGTCATCACGCTTCCGAATGCCTCGGTTGCCATCTTGTCGTTCGATGCATCGTCGTCGGGCGGTACGCACCGTTCGTCGCCGAAGAAAAAGCGCACCGCATGCCAATCGACTCGATCGCGCAGGGGCGGTACCGCGAGAAGTTCGTATGCGGCTTTGGGCGTGGAGCCGCCCGCTAAGGCGACGTCGAAGCGTCCGTGACGTTCGTGCGCTTCCTGCGCGGCGGCTATGAAGCGTTCCGCAAGTACGCGGGCGAGCGCCTCGGCATCCCGGGCGACGACGAGGTCACCGCGCTTGCGCATCAGCCCAGTAAGTCGCGCACGGTGAGAAGCGAGGTCTCGAAGATGTTGTCGCGGCCGTTCTCGAGGATCGCTCGCTCGATCATCGTGGTGTTCTCGATATTTTGCAGCGGCACGCACCAGGGCAACTTGGCTTTGTCGCCCTCGACGTCCAGACAGACGACGTTTGGGTCGTCGGAGAGCTGCGCGCGGTAGCGCGAGCGGCCGGCGCTCAGGACGACGGAGAGCACGCGACGCTGGTCCCCCTTATCGATCTTCGTAAAGGGCAGCGTGCGGCCGCGCGTGTCGCGGAAGGCGTGGCGGCCGACCGGCTCCCACGAGAGCCGGCTGCCCAGCCAGCCCGCGAGATACAGCGCTTCGGCGTCTGAGCCGCTTTCGATCTCGAGGCCATCGATGGAGAAGAGGTCTTCGCGCAAGGTCGGATCGTCGAAGAATTGTGCGATCATGTCCTGCCACGGCGCCAGACGCATGAACGCCAAATCCTTGAGTGTTATTTCGGTGTAGCGGCAGAGGAAGATACTGAGTTCGCGGATCGTTTCTTCGCCGCGCGCCTTGCCCGACGAATCGACCACGACCGTCGCCGCGCTCTGCGCTAATCCCGAAAACGTTCGGCTCGCAAGAAAGCGTGCACCGCTCCACCACAAGACCGTCGGAATATCGGGAACGGTCAACTCTTGCACCAAGCTGATGATGGTCGCGTGTCCGAGCGGCTTGACCCCCACGTCGACGCGCTCGTTGATGATCGTCGCGCCGTCGGTCGTACGTGCGTTCGTCGAAACCTCGACTCCGGTCGTTGCATCGGTCGAATCGAGAACGATCAGGCGCGCAGGATGCTTTTCGACGACGGTCTGCGCTCGGTCGAGCACCCATCTGCGATGCGTCGGGTCGTCCACGAATACCACGAAGTTCATCGTCGCGATCTGCGCGGCTCCCATGCCCTCGATCGCGGCTTCGCGGCGCGAGTCACGCAAGCGACGTAAGATTGCCGCCGTGTCGGTCTCGGGTTCGGACTGCATCGTCATATGCGTCTCCATTCGCGTCCGTCCGCGACCAAGAGCGCGTCGGCACTCTGCGGGCCTTGGCCGCCGGCGAGATAATTCGGAAAGTCGACGACCGGGCTTTGTTCCCAGCGTTCCATGATCGGCGTGACGATTTTCCAAGCCGCTTCGACTGCGTCCCATCGCGTGAACAACGTGGCATCTCCGCGCATCGCGTCGCCGATCAGCCGCTCGTACGCGGGCGCGGAGACGACACCGAAGCCCGTCCCGTAGTTGAAGTCCATCGTTACGCCGCGTATGTGCATCTTCGGACCCGGCACCTTCGCATTGAACCGGATGGAGACACCCTCCTCGGGCTGAATCTTCATCACCAGCGTGTTGTTCTCAATCGCATCGCCCGCTTCACCGAAGATGCGGTGCGGGATGCCGCGGAAGCGCACCGCGATCTCCGAATGTTTATGAGCCAGCCGCTTACCGCTGCGTAGGTAGAAGGGAACGTCGGCCCAGCGCCAGTTGTCGATGAAAAATTTCGTGCAGGCGTAGGTTTCCGTCGTCGAAAGCGGATCGACGCTCGGTTCCTCGCGATAGCCGGGCACCGCCTTGCCTTCGAGCAGCCCCGGGCCGTACTGGCCGCGCGCCGTCAACTTGGGAACATCGTCCACGGAGAACGGCCGCATCGCGGAGAGCGCCTTGAACTTCTCGTCACGAATGTGGTCGGCGTTCGGCGAGATCGGAGGCTCCATCGCGACGAGCGCGAGCAAGTTGATGACGTGGTTCTGAATCATATCGCGTAAGGCGCCCGCGCCCTCGTAATAGCCGCCGCGCCCTTCGACGCCGACCGTTTCGGCCGCCGTAATCTGCACGGAGTCGACGTAACGGCGGTTCCAAATCGGTTCGAACATGACGTTCGCAAAGCGTAGCGCCATGATGTCCTGCACCGGCTCCTTGCCGAGGTAGTGATCGATGCGATAGACCTGCTTCTCGTCGAAGACCCGCGTGACTTCGCTTTGCAGTGCACGCGCGGATTCGAGATCGGACCCGAACGGCTTCTCGATCACGATCCGCGACCACCCCGCCGCCTGATCCTTGGGTCCTAGCCCGACCGCGGAGAGTTGTCGGATCACCTCGGCGAAAGCGCTCGGAGGGGTGGCGAGATAGTAGAGCCGATTGCCGGCGGTACCGAGCTTTTGATCGTTGTCTTCGAGTTGCGTCCGTAACGCCTTGAAGGCGTCGAGATCATCAAAAGAACCAGGGATGTAGTATAGCCGGTTTGCGAAGTCGGTCCAAAGCGGTTCGCGCGCTTCTCCGGAGCGCGAAAATGTGTCGATAGCCGCTTTCATCTCTTCGCGGAAATCGTAGTGCGACTTCTCCGAACGTGAGAACCCGACCATGCCGAAATTGGTCGGCAGTACGCCGCCCAGCCGCAAGTTATACATTGCCGGCATCAGCATCCGTTTGGTCAGATCGCCGCTTGCACCGAAGAAAACGATGTTACACGGATCGGTGATCCGGTTGGGCTCAAGTCCGGCTCTCAGCGGATTGACGGCACTCGCGCTCGCGTTGACCGGACGAGTACCGACTTCGACGGCCACTATCGCACGGTCTCCGGTACGGCGGCTTGCGGGCCCTCGTGCTTGACGGCGTGTCCCCCGAACTGATTGCGGAGTGCCGCAACCACTTTAGCGCTAAATGATTCTTCCTGCCGCGATGTAAACCGCGACAGCAACGCCATCGTGATGACCGGTGCCGGCACGCTTTCGTTGATGGCCTCTTCGACCGTCCAGCGGCCCTCGCCGGAATCATCGACGTAACCGCGGATCGATTCGAGTTTCGGATCGGCTCGGAAGGCAAGCTCCGCGAGCTCAAGCAACCACGACCGCACGACCGAAGCGTGCAGCCAAAGATCCGCGAGTGCATGGAGATCGTACGAAAACTCGGACTTTTCGAGAATCTCGAACCCCTCACCGTAGGCGGCGAGCATGCCGTACTCGATCCCGTTGTGAACCATCTTGGAAAAGTGGCCGGCGCCACTCGGCCCGACGTGCGCGTACCCGTCCGGAGGCGCAAGCGAAAGAAAGATCGGCTCCACGCGCTTCACGGCATCATCATCGCCGCCGACCATCAGGCAGTAGCCGTTTTTGAGTCCCCACACGCCGCCTGACGTCCCGGCATCGATGAACGAGACGCCCTTCGCTTTGGCCTGAGCGTAGCGAGCCTGCGACTCTCGAAAGTTCGAGTTCCCGCCATCGATAATAACGTCGCCGGGCTGCATGCGTTCGAGCAGCGCCCCGATCGTATCGTCGGTCGGCTTGCCCGCGGGAACCATGATCCACACCGCGCGTGGTGCCCGCAACTTCGCAATTAACTCCGCGACCGATCCCGAACCGATCGCCCCTTCACCCGTCGACCGCGCGACGGCCGCCTTATTGAAGTCGAACACGACCACGTCGTGCTTATCGAGCATCAACCGCGACGTCATATTAGCGCCCATGCGCCCAAGCCCAACCATCCCAAGCTGCATCGTATCTCCTAACCGACCATCAAAAAGAAAACTACCGTGGCGACGTTGCGGTGAGGCTACGCTGCCTTGCCGGGGCGTGTCAGCTTTTCGCGGAGCGCACGATGCGCGGGAGCGGAAAGTGACCGAGTAGCAATTTCGCGTGATGCGAAATTGCGGGCGTCCCCGGCAAGGCAGCGTAACCGCACCCGCAACGAGCCGAGCACTCTACGCCTTCGCCGCCACCGCATCATCGATCGCTTCAGAAAGCGCTTCAAGCGCCTGCGCCAGCGGTGCAAGAAGATGCAGCCGCAAGCCCCGCCGTTTCCGCTTGTCGAGCGATTCGAAATCACCCAAAGCCTGCGCGCGCAGAAGCGTACCGAAGGTGGCCATGCCGGGAATCTGCAGATCGCGGTCCGCCGGAGTATCGAGCGTCAACTGCAGGAACACGCCGCTGTTCGGACCGCCTTTGTGCAGTTGACCCGTCGAGTGCAAGAAGCGCGGCCCGAACCCGACGGTCGTTGCAACCTTGAGCGCGCCGCGAACTTTGAGGCGAATGTCGTGCATCTGCTGCTCGTGTTCGGGATTGCGCTCGAAGTAGGCGGTGAATGCGACGTAGTCGCCCGCGCGCACCTGCGCGAGCACTGCCGACAGCGCGCTCGAAAGACCGCCGCCGAGGGCAACGTCCTTCGAACCGGCAATTGGGATGATACGAGCGATTGCATCGCTCGCTTTCGCTTCGGGCTCCGCAAAACGACCGGTTTCTTTGTATGCTTCGAGGAGCCGTTTCGTGTTGTCTTTGGATTCTTGGACGTTGGGCTGATCGAAGGCATCAATGCCGAGCACGGAGCCGGCAGCCGCCGTCGCAATCTCCCAAAGTGCGAACTGTTCGCCGATGTCGAGCCGATCGTTCATGGCTAAACGAATGACGGGATGGCCCGCGTCTTCGAGCATTCCGAGCCGTGTCTCGATGGCGTCGCCGTCCATGTCGCTCTGGAGATGTTCGCTTGGCGGCAGCCCCTCGCCGACGTACACGAAAACGCGGTCGGTTCCGTACTCGTGAGGCAGGCCGAGTGGCTCGCCTTCGATCGGGACGATACCCGTGCCGCTCTTGCCGGTCGATTCCGCGATCAACTGTTCGGCCCAGGTACCAAAGGCCGCTATCTCGGGATGCGTGATGATGGTCAATTTGTCGCGTCCGGTGCGCGCGAGCGATGCGATGGCCGCGCCGAAGCGTACCCCGAGCGAGTCCGCCACTTTGGTTGAACTCGAGTTCGCTTGGAGCGCTCCGAGTCCGCGATCGAGCAGCGCAGCGACGTCGTAACCTGCGAGCGCCGCGGGCACCATCCCGAAGTATGAAAGTGCCGAATAGCGGCCGCCGATGTCGGGATCATTTTGAAAGGTGCGCCGAAACTCCGCCTGTTCGGCTTCCTTGGCGAGTTGCGTGTCGGGGTCGGTGATCGCGATGAAATGTTCGCCTGCGGCGTCGGCGCCGACCGTCTTTTGAACGCGCTCGTAAAAATAACGGAAGAAGGCTTCAGGCTCCGTCGTCGTGCCGCTCTTGCTTGCGACGATGAAGAGACTGTGAGCGAGGTCGAGCGACGCCTCGAGCGTGCGGATTTGTTCGGGATCGCTCGAATCGAGGACATGCAACTGCGGATAGTTTGGAACCGTACCAAAAGTCGCGCGCAACACGTCGGGCGCAAGCGAGCTGCCGCCCATGCCGAGCACGACGACGTGCGTGAACGTCTTCGCCGCTTCCGCAGCGAAGGCGGTCAGGTCGTCGACACGTTCGAGCACCGAACGGGGGAAGTCGAGCCAGCCGAGCGCATGCCGGATGATATCGGCATGCTTGGGATCGACCGACCACGGCGCCGGGTCGTGTTTCCAGAGCTTGGTGAGAAAGTCGTCTTGCGCCAGCTTAGCGACGGCGTCGTCCGGCTGGGCGCCTGCGTGACCGAGTGTAATCGCGACGCGCGACTCACCTCCGGCAAGTTGTTTTTGCTTGTTTTCGATCGCCTGGAGCAACGCGTTATAGGAGTCGGCGAAGGACTTCACGCCCTCGACTTGCAGTTTTTGAGTCACGTCGTACAACGATATCTGTTCGTGAGCCAGTCCTTCGATCGTCGCGCGCGCCTCGTCGAGCCCGCTTTCCACAGCATCCGGGACGATCGTCCCATGATCGGTCAGCGCATCGAGCGTTGCCGGCGGTACCGTGTTGACCGTGTTTTTGCCGACGACGCTCTCGACGTACAAGAGGTCCGAGTACGCCGGATTCTTCGTGCCCGTGCTGGCCCACAGAGGCCGCTGCACGCGACCGCCCTTGGCTTTGAGTGCCTCGAAACGCGCGCTCTCGAAGATCTTCTTATATCGCTGGTAGATCAGCTTGAGATTCGCGACCCCGGTTTTGCCAAGCAATGACTTGGCTTGCGGCTGCCCCTTGGCGGCTTTTTCCTCGATCAGTTTGTCGACCGCCGTATCGATGCGGCTGACGAAGATGCTTGCAACCGAGGCGATTCGTTCGATCGAACCGCCTCCGGCAACCCGCTCTTCGAGCCCGGCCAAGTAGGCGTTGGCCGTATCTTCGTACGTTTCGAGCGAAAAGATCAACGTCACGTTGACGTTGATGCCCGCGGCGATCGTCTCCGTGATCGCAGGAATGCCCTCCGGCGTCGCGGGGATCTTGATCATCACATTTGGCCGATCGACCATCTTCCAAAGGCGTTTCGCGGCATCACTGGTCTGGCGGGTATCGCCGGCCAAGAGCGGTGAGACTTCCAGGCTGACGAAGCCGTCGCCGCCGTTCGTGCTTTCAAAGAGTGGCCGAAACGCATCGCAGGCGTGGCGAATGTCGTCGATTGCGAGCGCTTCGAAGAGGCGGTTGGGATCGTGCTCGGTGCCGATGAGACCCCCGAGCTGCTCGTCGTAGTCATTGCCGCTGCCGATGGCTTTTTCGAAGATCGTGGGATTGGAGGTCATACCGCGTAGACCCGCGTCGATCAGTTTGCGCAGTTCGCCCGACGCGAACATGCCGCGTCGAATGTTGTCGAGCCAGATGCTCTGACCGGCATCGGCGAGCTCTTTGAGTTGCGTTCCCACGATTGTCTCCTTCTGTTAAGCGGGGGCGTTGGTCAGCAGGCCCGCAGACTTTTGCGCGACGGCCTCCGGGGTGAATTCGAATGCTTGGGCGATTGCTGCGGCCGGTGCGGACGTGCCGAAGTGGTCCAGGCCGATCGCGAGCCCGCGGTCGCCCACGAAGCGTGCCCAGCCGAAGGTCGACGCGGCTTCGACGGAAACGCGCGCGCGCAGATCCGTGGGCAAGACGCTCTCGCGGTACGCATCGTCCTGTTGAAGAAAAAGCTCCATCGAGGGCATCGAAACGACGCGCGCCGGAGTGTCGCGCTGGGCAAGCAGTTTGGCAGCGTCGAGCGCAAGCGAAACTTCGGAACCGGTCGCGATCAGCACCAGTTCGGCGCGTTCGGGCGGATCGTGCAGCACGTACGCGCCGCGCGACACGGCCGCATCGCGCGCACCGAGGAACGGCACCTTCTGACGCGATAGCACGAGCGCCGTCGGCCCCTCGTGGCCGATCGCGAACTTCCAGGCTTCGAGCGTTTCGAGTGCATCGGCCGGCCGAATCGTGGTCATGTTCGGCATCGAGCGCAGGCTTGCGAGTTGTTCGATCGGCTGATGCGTCGGCCCATCCTCACCGAGGAAGACGGAGTCATGGGTGAACACGAAGATCGCCTTGGACTTGTTGATCGCAGCCAGCCGCACTGCGGGCTTCATATAATCGAGGAAGTTAAAAAACGTGCCCGTGAACGGAACGATCCCACTGTGCACGGAAAGGCCGTTCGTAATCGCGCCCATCGCATGCTCGCGCACGCCGTAGTGCACATTGCGCCCCGCATAGTTGCCGGGCTCGAAGTCGCCGCACCCCTTGAGATAGGTCTTCGTCGAAGGATCGAGATCGGCTGAACCGCCCACGAGCTCAGGCATGTCCTTGGCGATCGCGTTCATGACCGTGCCGCCCGCTTCACGCGTGGCGACCGAGCCGTTTTGCGCATCGAAGACGGGCCATGGAAGCCCTTCAGGCAGACGTTCGTCGCGGATGCGTTCGAGCTGAGCGCCTAGCTCGGGGTTCGCGTTCTTCCACTGCGCATACGTGCGGCTCCACTCAGCTTGCCGCGCGGCGCCGCGCGTGCCGGCAGCCCGCCACCACGCGAGCACGTCGTCCGGCACGTAAAAGGGCGGCTCCGCCGGCCAACCGAGGGTTTCTTTTGTCTTCTTGACGTTGTCGGCGCCGAGCGGCTCGCCGTGCGCTCCGAACGTGCCGGCCTTGGGTGAACCGAAACCAAGCACCGTGCGGACCGCGATGAATGAGGGGCGCGGATCAGCTTTGGCGGCAGTGATGGCGGCGTCGATTGCCGCGACGTCGTTGCCGTTGTCTTGGGCGACTTCTTGCGTGTGCCACTGCAGCGCGTCGTAACGCGCGCATACGTCTTCGGTGAACGTGACGTCGGTACTGGCGGCGAGCGAGACCTTGTTGTCGTCGTAGAGAACGATCAGCTTGCCGAGACGCAGATGGCCCGCAAGCGAACTCGCTTCGTTCGAGAGGCCCTCCATCAAGTCGCCGTCGCTTGCGATGCAGTACGTGTAGTGATCGACGATCTTTTGCTCGCGGTTGTACGTCGCCGCCAACTGCGCTTCGGCCATGGCCAGCCCGACGGCGTTGCCGAACCCTTGTCCGAGCGGCCCGGTCGTCACTTCGACACCGGCCGTGTGGTGCAGCTCGGGATGGCCGGGCGTCTTGCTGCCGAGTTGGCGGAAGTGTTCGAGATCGTCGAGCGTCAGCGGATAGCCGGTCAGATACAGCAGGGCATAGAGCAACATCGAACCGTGTCCGGCGCTCAATACGAACCGGTCTCGATCGAACCAGGCCGAGTCTGCCGCGTTGAATTTCAGCTGGCGGGTCCATAATGTGTACGCCATCGCGGCGGCACCGAGCGGCAAACCGGGATGACCGGAGTTCGCCTTTTGCACGGCGTCAACGGCGAGAAAGCGAATGGCGTCGATACGCTGCTGATCGTCAGGGGTATTCGGCACGGGCGCTCCTCGGCAGGCGGGCGTTGTTTATTCGCCGCTTCACCGTTCATTCCCCGAAGCGACGGCCAGGGTTGTCCGGCAGTCCCTTCACGCGTCGGCCGAAGGCGAATCGGCGACGCTTGGGTATCGTAACGCACAAGGCCGCGCGCCCGCATATATGCTCGCCTTTCGGTAGGAGTTACGCAGTAACGGCCCTTACACCGAGCCGCGATGGACAATGCACGTCTGCGTTCGCAGGTCGAATCTCTTGATGCCGGCACGGATGACGTGCGCGGACGAAAGGGCCGGGCGGTCGATGCGGTCCTCGAAGCGCTCGACGTCGGTGCGCTGCGCGTCTGCGAGCCCGTCGACGGCGCCTGGTCGACCAACGCCTGGGTGAAGCGCGCAATCCTGCTGTATTTCGCGCGGCACGCGAGCGTCGAAATCGGAGCGTCCCGTCTCTACCGGCACGCCGACGCTTTGCGCTATCCGCCGTCGTATTTCGATAAGTTGCCGACGAAGCGAAATTATGCCAAGCTCGGCGCGCGTTGCGTGCCGCCCGGCGTCGCGCGGTATGGGTCGTTCCTCGGCCGTGGGACCATCCTAATGCCCGGATACGTGAACGTCGGCGCCTACGTCGACGATGGTTCGATGATCGACACTTGGGCGACGGTGGGTTCGTGCGCGCAGATCGGTAAGAACGTGCACCTGTCGGGCGGCGTGGGCATCGGCGGGGTGCTGGAACCACCCCAAGCGCAACCCGTCATCGTCGAGGACGGCGCCTTCATCGGTTCACGTTGCGTCGTCGTCGAAGGAGTCTTTATCGGTCGCGAGGCCGTGCTTGGCGCGGGCGTCGTCTTGACGGCGAGCACGCCCGTCGTCGACGTGCGCGGGGGCGAGGCGGTCGTAGGCAAGGGGCGGATCGCTCCGCGCGCAGTGGTCATTCCCGGAACGATCCCGAAGGCATTTGCGGCCGGCACCTACGGTGTGCCGTGCGCGCTCGTCATCGGGGAGCGCTCGGCCTCGACCGATTATAAGACGTCCCTCGAAGCGGCGATTCGTGATTACGGAGTAGCGGTTTGAATCCAGCCATCGCAAACGTGAGCGGCTCATTGATTCGCGAGTTGCACGGCCGACGCCGCCCGACGTCGATCAATCTCGGCATCGGAGAGCCGACGTTGCTGTCCGACGCTCGTTATTTCGAACGTGCGACTGCCTGGACGGCCAAGCACGGCTGCCGCTACTCGACCAATATCGGGGATCACGATCTGCGTGCCGCGATCGCGGCGCACTACGCATATCCGCTGCTCTCGCACGCCGACAACGTGTGCATCACCTGCGGTTCGCAAGAAGCCGTGTACGTCGCGATGCGGACGCTGGTCGATCCGGCATGCGAGGAGGTGCTCGTCGTCGAACCGGCATTTCCCGTGTACGTCAAGATCGCGCAAGCGGAGGGGATTCCGCTGCGCCGTCTCGATCTCGACGCGCGCGCCGTCGATGCTTTTGATGCCGACGCTATTTTGGAGGCAATCGGTCCGCAAACGCGGCTCGTCGTCGTGTGCTCGCCGTCGAATCCGAGCGGACGCGTGATCTCACGCACGACGGTGGCGCGCATCTCCGCGGCGCTGCTCGCCCGCGGCGGCCCTCCGGTCTATGTTTTACACGACCAGATCTACCGCGAACTGATCTACATCGACGATGTCGGCGAATTCCCGCAAGCATATCCGTACACGATCGCGATCAATTCGCTCTCAAAATCCAACGCCTTACCGGGGCTGCGTCTCGGCTGGTTGATGGCTCCTGCGGACGTCATGCCGAACATCGTGAAGATGCACGGGTGGGTTACATCGTGCGCGAGTACCTTCGCGCAACGCGTCGCGCTCGAGGTTTTTTCCGCCGAAGCGCTCCGCGAGCATCTCGAGTGGTACACGTCGCAGCGTCGGGGCATACTTTCGGCGCTGCGCGAAACGGCGCTCGAGTTCATCGAGCCCGACGGCGCGTTTTATGTGTGCGTCCGAATCGGCTCGAACGGTAGTCTCGCTTTCGCAGAGGCGTTGCTCGAGGAACGCGATGTCGTCGCTATCCCGGGCGACATCTTCGGCCCTTCGCTCACGGGATGGCTGCGGACGAGCTACGTCGGCCCGCTGGAGGAGGTCGTGGAAGGCTTGCGGCGCATCGCCGGCTTCGTGGACCAGCGCGCGTTGCCGTCGCTAGTTTAGAAACTGCGCGCGAATAGGCAATCGCGGTCCCATACGGACAAGCGAGCGCCCGCAGGTGGATCGCCGACGCGCAGTCATCCCCCGCTTTCGGGAAATCGGCCGCATGCGGAAATATCCGGAACGTCTTAAACGTTAGCAATCCATGCGGTCGGTGTTGGCTCTCTTGCTTGCGCTCACGCTTGGGACGACGTGCCGGGCGCAAACCACTGCTCTGAGCGGTCCTTCCGGCGTGGCGACTGCCGATTTGGCGCGGCTCCTCGGAACTTGGAATTGCGACGGCGGCATGGGCGGCGGTTCAAGCACGGAGACGTACACGCGTTCCGGCGATACGAATGTTGCGCTTGGCAACTCGGTGCGCACCTCGAGCGGAGCCAGCGGCTTCGTGAGCGAGACGTTCTCGTATACTCCGAATACTGCGACGTGGACCGTTACGGGCTTGCCGAACGGCTTTTTTCAGGGACTTAGGCTCAGCGCCCCTGTCTGGACGCGGGGAAGCCAATGGATTTTGGCCGGCACGGAAAGCTTCCACAACAAAACGACGCCGATTCGCATCGTGTACACCGATCTCGGTCAGGACTCGTTCCGGCGCGAGCACCAGGTAGTAGCCGGCGGTATGTGGCGCGACGATGCCGCATACGTCTGCCGGCGTGAAGGAGAGAGCTTGGGCGTAACGCCGCAGAGCGTTCCGTCGCCAGTCGCCTATATCCCGGCTCTCGGCATCGCCGCGAAGGCTTCGCCCGTGCCGACGCCCGTACCGACGCCCACGCCGACGGTCAGGCGCTCCGCAGCAACTATAACGCAACCCTGGCGCTTTGCGCCGTGGCGCTTCGCCGCCGGGCCGACCGCGACGCCGCGGGTCGCGAGCGGAGACCGCGACGCGCACTCCGTCGGATCAACGTCACCATCCGTAAGCTCGCGTGTTGCGCTTGCACCCAAACCGACACCGGCGCCCGAGCCGACACCGGCGCCCAAGCCGACAGAGGCATCCAAGACGACGCCCGCCCCCAAGCCGGCGCCGGCGTCCAAATCGACACCGACACCGAAGCCTATGGCCGTGCCTACGAACCGGCGCATCGTGCCCTCGTCGAAGCCGACGGCCCCGCGCGCGAACCGAAGCACCGCCGCGCAGCGGCACGAACGCGTCGCGTTCGTTCCTGTGGTGCCGGCGCAACGTGATGACCGGCCGTACGGATTGATCGGATCGTGGGCGTGCAGGACGACCGGCGGAGAAATGAGCACCCAGACGTATACGCTCGGCAACGATGGCTCGATCGCGTTACGCAATGCGCTCACGCTCGACGGCCGGCGGTATGAGATCGACGAGACCTATCGTTTTGATCCGACTCGCAACGCGTGGCAAAACGTTACGGCCGGCGGCGCCTATCGCGGCACGGCCTCACCGTGGCGCGGGGCGACGTGGACCTTCGATGGGATCGAAACCGAGGGTCGGCCATCGGAAGTTCACATGAGTTACACGACGCTCGGCCCGGCAACGTTTCGGCGCGAGTTCGCCCGCAGCCGCAACGGCTCGTGGGTTCCGTATCTCTCCGAGGTCTGCCGCCGGAGTTGAATGGGCAGCGTCCTTGGGGCGCCGACATTATTCCGCGGGCGTTGCGCCCGGCCGCTCGTTGCCCGCGGGCCCGATCCAGATCGTCTGCACGTTGACGAACTCTCGGATTCCGTACGCGGCAAGTTCGCGCCCGTAACCGCTTTTCTTGACGCCGCCGAACGGTAATCGCGGATCGGAGGCGGTCATACCGTTGATGAAGACGGCTCCGGATTCAAGTCTTCCGGCAATCGATTTTGCGCGCTCGACATCGCGCGACCATAGATTTCCGCCTAAGCCGTACTGCGATGCGTTGGCCAACGTGACGCACTCTTCGAGGTCGTTTGCGCGTATGACGGCAGCGACCGGTCCAAAGGTTTCTTCATCGAACGCCGGCATGCCCGGCTTCACGTCGGAGAGGATCGTCGGCGCGTAGTAGTAACCAGGATGCTCGATCGGTGTGCCGCCGGTCGCGACACGTGCTCCGAGTTCGCGCGACCGTTCGACCTGTACCACAAGCGATTCGCGCAAATCTTTACGTGCCAGGGGCCCGAGTTGCGTCGCGCGATCCGACGGGTCGCCGATGCGCAGTCGACGCGCTTCCTCGACGAACGCTTCGAGAAACGCGTCGTGTACGGGCGTTTCGATGATGAACCGCTTGGCCGCGATGCAGCTTTGGCCGTTGTTCTGAAAGCGGGCTTTGACTGCCGTCTCGGCGGCGGCTTCCACGTCGGCGTCGCTCAGTACGATGAAGGCGTCCGAACCGCCGAGTTCGAGGACCGTCTTCTTCAGTTGCCGTCCTGCGGTCGCGGCAACGGCACTGCCGGCCGCCTCACTTCCGGTGAGGGTTACCGCCGCGATGCGCGAGTCCGCGACGACCGCTTCCATCTCGTGCGAAGCGACGATTAGCGTCGTAAAGGTGCCTTCCGGGAAGCCCGCGTCGCGCACGACGCGCTCGATCTCGATTGCGCAGCCGGTCACGTTCGCCGCATGTTTGAGCACGACCGCGTTGCCGGCGAGCATGGCCGGAACGAGCGCGCGAAACGCCTGCCAGTATGGAAAATTCCACGGCATGATCGCAAGCAAAACGCCGAGCGGCCGAAACGCGACGTAGCTCTCCGTTGCGCTTGTCGCCACGCGTTCGTCCGCAAGCGCAGCCGCGCCGTGGCGAGCGTAGTGATCGCAGCAGAGGGCACACTTCTCGATCTCCGCTTCCGCTTCGACGATGGTCTTGCCCATCTCGCGCGTCGCAAGCATCGCGAGCTCGCTCTTGCGCGCGCGCAGTGACGCGGCGAGCGCCGCGAGGAGTCTCGCGCGCTCGTCATGGCGGCGGTAACGCCATACACGGAATGCCTGCGCGGCACGGTCCAGCGCTGTGTCGACTGCAGCCGGGCCGTGCACGGGATATTCGGCCAGGCGCGCCCCGGTGGAGGGATCGATGGTCGTGATCGCGTTCGAGGCGGCCGTTGCGGTCATGCAATTCTTCCTTGATCGGGAGCAAGCGCTGAAGCGCTGCGCTTCGCGTAGTCTTCGGGTTGGGCCTCACTGCCGTCCCGTTCGGACGGCGCCGTGCCCAGGACTCGCGCCGCGACGGCGACGAACGCCGCGCGAGGAACCAGACCGATCAACTCGCAAGCCGAGACGGCGACACCCTTGCGCGCCGCGAGTCCGCGCGCGAGTGCGACCAGTCGATCGAGCGGTATCGCGGCGACGTTCGTGATGTTACACGAAATTTGCACGCGTTCGTCGTCGAGCGCGATGCCGAGCGCGCGCAATGTGCGTAAACCGCCGGCCCGCTCCCGCAGCGTACGCGCGATTGCTTTGGCGAGGGCGAGGTTGCCGCTCGCAAGCACGATGTTGAAAGCGATCAGCACGTCGCGGGCGCCGATCGCGGTGGCGCCGGCGCTACGGTGCAAGGCGACGTCACCAACGTCGGGCCGGTCGGCTCGCGTTGCGAGCCCCTCGAACTCGCCGCGACGAACATCGGCGAGCAGCCGTCGGTCCGGCCGCACGGCCGCTTCGCCGTAAAAGTAACTCGGAATCGCAAGTTCGGACCAAATGCGCGCCCCTGCTGCGTGCGCGATTTCGACGGCGTCGCGCATCGTTGCCTCGTCGAGTGGAACGAACGGCATTACGTCGAGCGCGCCGATACGGGGATGCGCGCCCGCGTGAGAGCGCAGATCGATCCCGAAGGACGTGACGCGAGCGAGTGCGATTGCTGCTTCGAGCACGTGCTCCCGCGTGCCGAAGAACGTGAACACGCTGCGATTGTGCACCGGATCGCTCGTTTGGTGGGCGAGCGTTGCACCCGCGCCTGTGATCGCGCGCGCGCATGCGAGTAGCAGTTCGGCATGGCGCCCTTCGGAGACGTTGGGAACGCATTCGAACACCTTCATCTCTCTAGGACTGTCGGAGTTGACCGTCAGACTCCTAGGGCGGCTTGCGGCGAAGCTGCCAACGCGACGGATTGGGTGAATCCGAATCCTCTAAGGCAAGGCGGCAGAAATTGCGCCGGCAACGTCGTTAACCTCGGTCGTCCGTTCGTCGCCGCGTTCACGTGCGCCGAGTGGCGGCGCGATGATCGTCACGAAGCCGAGCCGACGGGCTTCATTCGCGCGGCGTCCGCGCTGCGAGACCGCGCGAACCTCACCCGAGAGGCCGAGTTCGCCAAACGCAGCCGTAGCAGCCGGCAGCGGTACCCCGCGGAAAGCCGAGGCGACGGCGAGCGCGATGCCGAGGTCCGCGGCGGGTTCGGAAATGCGTAAGCCGCCGGCGACCGATACATACACGTCTTGCGTGCCGAGCGCCATTCCGGCGCGCCGCTCCAGGACGGCGAGGATCATGGAGAGGCGTGCGCGATCGACGTTGGCTGCGAGGCGCTGCGGCGTGCCGTAGCTCGTTTCGCCGACGAGCGCTTGGATCTCGACGAGCACGGGGCGCGACCCGACGATGCTTGCCACCACGCATGAGCCACTCGGCCGCGTAGCCGAGCCGCTGCGTCCCAGAAACAGTTGTGAGGGGTTGGATACCTCGTGGAGGCCGCGCGGGTCCATTGCGAAGACGCAGATCTCGTCAGCGCTTCCGAAGCGGTTCTTGTGTGCACGCACGATCCGGTAATCGGCGCCGCTATCGCCTTCGAAGTACAGGACCGTATCGACGAGATGTTCGAGTAGGCGCGGTCCGGCGATTGAGCCGTCTTTGGTGACGTGCCCGACCACGAGCGTTGCGCAATCGGAGCGCTTCGCGAATTCCATAAGCGCCGTTGCGCAATCGCGCACCTGTGCGACGCTGCCGGCGGACGATTCCACCTCGGGAAGCGCCATCGTTTGTATCGAGTCGACTACGAGTAGTCGCGGCTGCACATCTTCGAGCGCGTCGAGGACCGCCCGCAGGTTCGTTTCGGCGAAGAGCAGCAGGTCGCCGCCGGCCCCTAATCGATCGGCGCGGAGTTTGGTCTGTGCCGCGGATTCTTCACCGCATACATAGACGACCGGCCCCCAGTCGCGGGCGAGGCGCGCCGCGATCTGCAAAGCTAGGGTCGATTTTCCCGCGCCGGGCGGACCGCCGATCAAGATGAGACTTCCCGGAACGATGCCCCCGCCGAGCAGATTGTCGAATTCAGGCATGCCGCTCGTGATACGCGTCGTGGTGCTGTTCGCAATCTCCGCCAAGCGCACGGGTGCTGCTGCCGGTGGTGTGCCGCGCCGCGTTGTCGTCTTGCCCTTGCGAGGCGCTATCGTCGGCGCGTCGACGAACGTGTTCCAGGCATCGCACCCGGGACATTGGCCCACCCAGCGCAACGATTCATGGCCGCACGCCGAGCAGAAAAAGATCGAGCGTGCCTTCGCCATCGCGCGCGGCTTCGGCGCAACCGTAGTATTCGGCCTTTCGCGCGTTCGCGTCCTTCGCGTTTGGCCCTATCGTCGTACGGTGACTGGACCGGCTCTTGCGCAGTTCAAGGCGGATTTGTCGCCGAAGAATCAACCGTCGCGCTGCGGCTCATCTCAAATACGCACCGCTTTACGCGGACCGAGGTGATCGTGCGCTCGTCTTCATCATTATTCGGCATTATTCGGCGTCCGCATACGGGGGCACGAACGAGGCCATCCGCGGGTCCTTTTTCAGGCGACCATAGAAGCGTTCCATCTCGCTGTCCGCGAGGTACCTCTTCGCTCGCATCGCTATATGCTCGAAAGCCGCTCCGTAGTGCTGATCGAGCACGGCTCTTCTCAGGTATATCATCTCGGCAAGACGATCCCACAAATCGTCGATGTTATCGGCGTATTCAGCTAGAACGAGGCGCTCCGTTCCGTAACGCGTTCCGTGACTACCAGTGTGGAGAAATGCTCCAGAAACTGGAGTAGCGACGCGATCTCGCGAAGACCGTCGACGATCCCCCGCTGCGCTAATTGCAGGCGAAACGCCGGGTCCGTCCGGACTCGTTCTACGAACGCGTCGATGCCGGCAAAGGCCGTTTCCGCGTCGAGAGAATCCAGCCGCTCGACCAATTTCAGAAAGACCGAGATTTCGTTCGAGTTCCGCAGTGGCGGATCTGCATGAAGGCCGCCGCGGCCGTAACCGCAACGACCACTGCCGAAGCTACGGACGCAATCGCTGCGACCCAATTTGCATTCAGTTCCATGGCATGGGTTTCGGCATTTTGCGCTAACGGTCCGCGATCTCAAACAGTCAGCCGCTTCTATTGGAGGAGAACCTCGAAGAAAGAGATCTTCGAGATAGCTTTGAACGTTACGAGAGTGCCTGCGCAGGAAACCGTCGTTATCACCGGTACGTCCAGCGGTATTGGCGCTGCGATTGTTTCGCGGCTGCGGTCGCGGCGGTAATCGATCGTACGGGGCGCATCGACGCAGTGGTGAACAATGCCGGCGTAGACTTGATCGGCGCTGCAGAAGAGACTTTGGAGTACACCGCGTAAACCGCGCGGTGCTACCCACGACGCGCTCTCAGCGTAACGGCCGAATCATAACGATCGGCTCAATCGCGGGATTTTTACCACAGCCGTTTCAGTCGTTCTTTTGCTCGGCTAAACATGCGCTCGAGGGATATGTCGAAAGCCTCGATTATGAGGTGCGCCCGTTCGGCATTCGAGCCTGCTAATCCAACCGGGGTTCATTCGGACGAACTTGAGCGCCAACAGAGTATCTGCAGCGCGCAACGTTGAGGTCTGAAGCCCAGCATCGGACGGAGCGGCAATTCGCACGACGAAATTGTAAGGACTATGCGCAAGATCAATGCCAATGCTCTGGACGAATTCGCATGGTCGTCGCCGCGTGGCACGTTTTCCGGCACGGGTAGGGAGATATCCGAAGCGCTCGGGCGTAAGCCGGGATCGAAGGACTTTAACGAGCGGCATCCCTTCGACGTTGAAATACTCCGGGTTGCGCCGGGAACGAGTCCGTATCCGTACCACTCTCACAGTGCTCAGTGGGAGTTTTATCACGTGATCTCGGGCAACGGTGTCGTGCGGCACGAGGATGGAACGACACCGATCGAAAGCGGCGACGCGTTCATCTTTCCCCCGGGCGAACCTCATCAGATTTCAAATAACGGTTCCGAAGACCTCGTCGTCTATGTCGTTGCGGACAACCCCATCGGTGAGTCCCATTACTTTCCCGATAGCGAGAAATGGGCGGTCGGTTCGCCCGGGTACCGCCTTATTCGCTCCGAGGCGCTGGAGTACTACGATGGCGAGGAGTGAACGGCGCCCGTCGATGTGCGCTCGTAAAACACGATGTGATTGCCGACCGGATCGATGACCGCGAGTACGAGCTCGCCCCACGGTGCCCGCGCAAGGCCCGGGCGCGCGTATCCGTAATCGCGTTCGTTCAGGTGCCGATGGAGTTCTTCGATGCCGCCGTCTCGATCCGCACGCGGGTGCCCGGACATCCGTCACCATGATGTTCGCTCAGGTGAAGCACGCAGTCACTTCGCGATGTTTGCATGTACAGCGGAAGTGTCGGCTCAAAACGATGTTCCCAGTCAACAACGAAGCCGAGGAAGTCGATATAAAACTCGCGTGCTTTCCCGACATCGAGCATCCGAAGGACCGGGACGATGCGACCAAAGGTGACTGACATTTCACTCCCTTCGACCTCCGGCTCTCGAATCAACGCGCAACCGGCGCGATGGATCGTCATAGCCTCGGTCGTGGCGATTTTTCTCGGCGTCGGCTTTCGCTACTCCAATGCCGTTCACAAAATCTACTATCAAGATGAAGCCGTGACGTCGCTTCGGGTTGCCGGCTTCACGCTCCACGACTTTGATGCACTTTTCAATCGAAAACCGCACACGTTCGGCGAGGTACAGCACTTGCTGCGGCCTGCGCCCGGGCGGGGTGTTGCCGATACGATTCGTTCGCTCGCGCTCGAAGATCCGCAGCATCCGCCGGCTTTCTATGCCCTCGAGGCTCTGTGGATCAGGGCCGCCGGCAGTACGCCGCTCGCGACGCGACTTTTGGCGATCGCCTTGAGTCTCGTGGCGGTGCCTTTGATGTATGCGCTGGCACTGGAACTCTTTGCGTCGCGCACGATCGGCTGGATCGCAACGGCGTTGCTCGCGGTATCGCCGTTCTTCGTCCTGTACGCGTATCAAGCGCGCGAATACGGGCTGCTGACGAGCGCCATCTTGCTGTCGAGCTTACTCTTCTTACGAGCCGTACGTTTGGCAGGCTGGAGGCACTGGGGCTGGTACGCGGTGTCGCTCGCGTTCGGGATGTATACGTATCTTCTATTTGTGCCCGTCATCGTGGCGCACGGAATCGCGGCCATAGGGACCTTCACTTTCGGGCGTCGGCAACCACGCTTTCTGGCGGCGTTCGCTGCGGCTTCGTTGGCGGGGTTGATGATCTCGTCTCCGTGGCTCTGGATCGTGCTGAGAAACCGCAGCGTAGCAAGCGACGACGTCAATTGGGCCACAAGCGCATATCCGCTCGCCTTCATGGTCGCGAAGTGGGCCTTCTACGCAACCGCGACGTTCTTCGACCTCGAATACTCGTCTGCCCACTTTACGTTCGTCGCCGTCATCGTGCTCGCGCTAATCCTGACCGCCGCGATTGCGCTACTCCGTAGCGAACGTAGGAGTGCCGCCATGTTCGTTGTCGCGCTCGGGCTAACGGCGTTTCTGGCGCTCGCCGTGCCGGATCTTGCATTGTACCACCGCTTCTCGACGATCGCGCGCTACCTTATGCCGACGTGGATCGCAATCATCTTGGCCGTCGCCGCCTTCCTTGGCCACGCGGGCCACAAGCGGATCGCAGGCGGCGCATTCGCGGTGCTTCTCGCGGGCGGCATCGTTTCGGATGCCGTAAGCGCGCGTTCAACGTCATGGTGGGAGAACAACGGCAACAAGGCCGTGCCTCGCGTCGCGGCCGAGTTGCGGGAGCATCCCGGCGTTCTGCTTGTGAGCACGCAAGACGAAGCGCCGCTGCTCGATTTGGCATCGCTCATTCCGCCGGGCGCACTTTGGCTCGGATATCAGTCCGGCACGATGCCACCGCGGTGGGCCCTTACCGAGGGACGTCATACGTATCTTCTGTCGCCGTCGTCGCGGTTGCACGACCGTCTGGCATCGAAACGCGACGTTCGTATACGGCTCGTCTACGACTCACACGACTTCTCCACGAACCTGACGCGCTTTCGCGCGGCCTCTACGGGCGAAAACGCCGGAGCAAACGACTGGGGCGAGATGATCTTGTGGAGCATCGAACCACGAGCGAGGACCCAAAGAGCGATACACGTCCAATTGCGCGCAGGAGCGCATAGGTAGCGTATGGCGGTTCCACTGACCATTTTGGTTTGGCACGTCCACGGGTCGTGGATGGAAGCCTTCGTCCGTGGCCCGCATCGTTATCTGCTGCCGGTCGACGTGGGTTCGGAAGCGGGAGGACGGCGCGCTTCATGGCCCGCGAGCGTTCGCAACATTACCGCGGACGAGGTCGCCCCAGAGCAGATCGACATAATCGTCCTTCAGCGCCCGTCGGAACTCGAACTCGTGCACCGCTGGCTCGGCGTCCGCAGGGCGATCGTCGACGTGCCGGTCATCTATCTCGAACACAACGCCCCGCAGGGTCCCATCAACGAGATGCGCCATCCGTTCGCCGATCGTGACGATCTGACGATCGTTCATGTCACGCACTTCAACGCGCTCTTCTGGGATTGCGGCACCACGCGTACGCGGGTCATAGAGCACGGCATCGCCGATCCCGGCTACCGCTACACGGGCGAACTCGAACGCGTGGCGGTCGTCATCAACGAAGCCCAGCGCCGAGGTCGCGTCACCGGCACGGACCTCTTGCCGCGCTTCGAACGTGAAGCAGGGCCGCTCGATCTTTACGGGATCGGAACGCCGCGCGATCTTTCCGTCGACAAACTTCACGCCGCGATCGCACGCCGCCGCGTCTACTTGCATCCGTTTCGTTGGACCTCACTTGGGCTTGCACTCCTTGAAGCGATGGCATGCGGCATGCCGGTCCTCGCCCTCGGGACGACCGAAGTCCCGTACGCCGTACCTCCCGGCACGGGCATCGTGTCCAACGATCCGGCGGTCCTCATCGATGCGATCCGCCGCCTAATGCGTGACCGCGAAGGCGCGTGCGCTATGGGCTTACGCGCACGCGAACACGTGCTGAGGCGTTATGGTCTGGAACGATTCCGTCGCCAGTGGGACGACCTGCTCGCCGAACGCGTCGGCTCCCATGTAAGGACACCGTAGCTATGAGCGCGACCGCACCGCTTGGCCTCGGTTTATGCGTTTCATCCTACGGTTACGCGGAAATGCGCGCGAAATTACTTGCAGGCGACGGATTCTGGACCCGTTCTGGCTCGTGCCCGCCGACGGTCGTGGCCGCCGGAGATCGACGTCATGGAATGGCGGGGCGGCAAGCCTCGGCGCGATTACACGACGGTTCACTTCTTGGGCCAACATGCCGCCGATGAATCGTTTTAAGGAACGTTTGGCAGCCCCGACCTCTCGCAGGCGTTTCACGTCTACGGAGTCGATTGGGAGCTAGGCGTTCTCACGTGGTACGTCGATGGCATAGCCCGGTTTCGCGTCACTGCCAAGCAGATTCAAGCGAGCGGCGGCACATTTCCGAGCGCGCCGATGTACGTGATCATGAATCACGCTCTCGGGGGCTGGATCAGTCCCCCGGACCAGCGCACGCCCTCTCCGGCTCCGATGCTGATCGACTACGTGCGGGCGTGGGATCGACTGCCGGGACGTGATCCGACGTTCACGCCGCAAGCGAGGCCTGCGTATCGCTATGAGTGTCGGGCTTTGCCCGACAAACTCATATGGCGGCCGGCTTGCGCCGATTCCGGCTGCGCCGATTCGTACGAGCGCCGCAAACGCGACGGGTTCGGTGAAACCGAATCCTCTAGAGTAACCGATCGGCGGCATATTCGTGCGTTCGCGCAATCCGCCGCCGGACGATGACGTGGATCCAGATGCTTACGCGGTCTGGGCGCCGTTCACGACGATACGACATACTTTGGAGCCGCTGATCAGCAAGCGATGATCAACTTCAGGGTCGATGATCTCGAGGCGTTACTCGCTAGTCTCGCCGCTGCCGGCGTCCAAATCGTTCCCGGGGGCACTCGCATCGAACTCTGGCAGCCGATCCGGCGCTGATAGGTGCCGCTTAATTCAGCAGCCGTTCTGCGAACAGGTCGCGTCCAAGATGAACAGATGGCTGCGGATGTCGCTCGGGACGCGGGGGGTGATGTGGTAACCTCCGTTTGTTACTGAAGTATCGACGGCATTTGGATCCGATTGGATCGCATGCACGACGGTCGTCCAAGCCGGATTCGATTCGACATCGGGGGCGAATTCGTCGCTGCCTTGCGGGACGCTGCCGCCCTCGTCGCGGTCGCCGATGTAGAAGCCGAAGTCGTGCATCGCGCGGATGTACGGCGCGAGGACCGTGGGATTGAGGCCGAGCGTCTCAGCTTCGCCGACGGCGTCGAGCCATAAAATCTGACCGTAGCGCGGTTCGGCTGTCGCGCCCGTGCAAGTCGCATTTCCTTTGCCATCGCTGCCTTTGGCGGGATAAACCTCATTGCCACGCTGTGCGCACTGCACCGCAATCTCCACGCCGTGCGTCATCCGGCCGGCGAGCAGGTCCTCGGGACGCACGATGCCGGCGACCAGGGACAGCGAACTCGCCGTTCCCCCGAAACCCGTGCCGTCGCTCGACAAGGCGCCGCTGCCGCCCCAGCCGATGTTGAACGTGCGAGCTGCCAGCGGAAAACTGCAGGGGCTTCCATGATAACCGGCGCCGGATTGGCCGCCGCTTTGGAAGGAAGCGCAGGTTAACCATGAGTCGGTCACGGTGCCGGCGGCGGCGTCGATGAAGGCGTTGTGAAAATCGGTGGCCGGGCCCGAACGTGTGCCGTTCGGAACGTGGACCGATGTCGCGCTGCACGTTCCCCACGGCTCCAAACAACGCACGGAATACACCGGGTCGGAGGCATGCCCGGTGGAAACCACCGTGCCGGCATTGCCGCTTGGGTCGAACTGCAGATGGCCGATGTCGCCGACGGTCATTGCAGCGACCATCGCCGCGCTCTGCGGATCGATGCGCGGGTTCTGCGAAAGCGAGCGCGCAAGCGCGTTGTTCGCGAAAAACGTCGTGCCGACGGGTTGTCCGTCGAAGCCCACGCCCGAGGGAGCTGCCTGCCCACTTGACTGGTTCGTCGCCGGACTGCTCGGCGCGGGTGTAGGAGTCGACTGACCCGAGCCGTCGGCGCGCGCGGCAGCCGCGACGCTCGGCAGGGCGGCCGTCGCGCCGCCGCCTCCGCCGCAGGCAGCCAGCGCCGCGCCGAGTACGGCACAGGAGACGATTATGCGAACAGCATTCCAGCGCAACATCGTATCACAGGTATCGGTTCCGTCGCGGCGCAACGGGGTGTCCGCGCTCACAGGTTGCGCTTACGGGGCTTGCATAGGGGCGTTACGGCTCAACCCGAACGCTGCCGTCTCGAGATGAATCTGCACGTCGCGATCGACGGTCCCGCGGCGAGCGGCAAGACGACGGTTGCTCGGGCGCTGGCTCAGCGGCTCGGAATGCTCTATCTCGACACGGGGACCATGTACCGTGCGCTCGCGTGGCTTGCGATGCAGGCCGGCTGCGATCCGTCGAGTGAAACGGCGTTATCGGCGCTCTTGGCACGCCATCCGATCACGATACTTCCCGAGCCCGCCAACAGAGCGGGCTTTCGCGTCACGGCCGGCGGCCGCGAGCCCGGCGACGCGCTGTACGGTGCGCCCGTGAGCGCCGTAGTATCCACCGTCGCCGCGCATCCGGCCGTGCGGCGCGCGATGGTTGCGCGTCAGCGCGAAATTGCCGACGCAGGCCCCGTCGTGATGGCGGGACGCGACATCGGCACCGTTGTGTTGCCGGACGCCCCGTACAAGTTTTTTCTTACCGCGAGCATCGACGAGCGGGTCGCGCGACGCGCCGCCGAACTGGCCGAGCCCGGCACCTCCGTCGATGCCGCGGTGCTTCGGAGCGAGCTCGAACGGCGCGACCGGCTCGACACGACGCGTGCCGTTGCGCCGCTACGGGCCGCCCCCGATGCCGTCGAAATCGATTCGACCGGTTCGAGCGCTGAGGCCGTGCTCGAACGTATGCTGGCTTTGGTCTGCAAAGGATTGCCCGCGTGAGCCCGACCGTCTATCGGTTCTCACGCTTCGTCTGTTGGGTGGTGCTGAGAACATTTTGGCGTTTGCGGGTCGCCGGCACGGAGCACGTTCCCCCGCGCGGGCCGCTGATCGTCGCTTGCAACCACGTCTCTTATTTCGATCCGCCGGCGCTCGGAGCGGCGAGCCCCCGGCCGCTCGCTTACATGGCGAAGCGGCAGCTTTTCCGCATTCCGCTGCTGGGGCCGCTGCTCTCGGCACTCGGCGCCTTTCCCGTCGACCGCAGCCGCGGCGATGTTGCCGCGATCAAAGCTGCCCTCGACCTTCTTTCAAAAGGTGCCGCCATGGGAATCTTTCCGGAGGGAACACGTAATACGAAGAGGGACATCAAACCGCAAATGGGGGTCGCGCTGCTAGCTGCCCGAACCGGTGCGGCGGTCGTACCCGCCCACGTCTCCGGCACGTCAGGGGTGCGCCGCTTGACGCAGATCGGGGTTAGGTTTGGGGAACCGCTCCGATTCGAGTCGACCGGGAAAGCGACGCGTGACGACTTGGCGAAGTGGACGATGGAACTCATGCGGCGCATCGACGCCCTCGGGGAGACATTCGGTGGAAATTAGGAAGGCAAAAACGCAAGGCTTCTGCTTCGGGGTGGCAATCACGCTGAAGAAGGCCGAGGAGACGGTCGCCGCACGCGGCGACGGCAACGTCACGACGCTCGGCCACATCGTGCACAATCCGCAGATGGTGCAGTCCTTCGAAGACAAAGGTTTGCGCAACGCGCACTCGGTCGACGAGGTCGATGCCGGGACACTGTTCGTGCGCGCGCACGGACTGCCGGTGGAAGTGTTCGATAAGGCCGAGCAAAAGGGCCTGACGATCGTCGACGCGACCTGTCCGATGGTCACCAAAATTCACGTGCAGGCCGAAAAGCTCCGCGCCGACGGTTACAAGATCGTCGTCGTCGGCGATCCGAACCATCCCGAAGTCAAGGGGACGCTCTCCCACGTCCCGGGTGCCTGGATCGTGCAGGAACCGGCCGACGTCGACCTATTGCCGCGCGCAAGCAAAGTCGGCGTCGTCGTGCAGTCGACCTGGTCCGGTGCCGGCTTCACCGAGATCGTGCAGAAGCTCAGCTCGAAATACTATGAAGTACGCGCGGTCAACACGATCTGCACCGACACGCACAACCGTCAATCGCAGGCCGAAGATCTCTCGACGCAGGTCGAAGTGATGGTCGTCGTCGGCGGCAAGACGTCGGCAAATACCAAGCACCTCGCCGAACTCGCGGCAATGCGCGGCGCGCGTTCCTACCACATCGAAGGTCCGGACGAACTCGAAGCGCAGTGGTTTGCGGGCGTCGGGGTAGCGGGCCTCATGTCGGGCGCCTCGACGCCGGGCTGGCTCGTCGATCAAGTTGAAGCGCGCATGCAAGCACTGACGGCGCCCACAGGTCTCGCCGCGGGAGGAGCCTAGCCGTCGAGCTGGTCAGCCTGATAGAAGCGCACCTCGCGCGGACGCTCGAACGTCACCGCGGAGCCTCGCCGATCTACGAGATGCTGCGCTATCACTTCGGATACGATGAGCCGGCGAAGAGTAAATCCGGTAAGCGTTTGCGTCCGCAGCTTCTCCTTCGAACGGCGCTCGAAGAAGGCGGTCGAGCCGAAGGCGCTCTTGATGCCGCCGTGGCGATCGAAATTCTCCACAACTACTCGCTCGTTCACGACGACATCGAAGACGGCGACGAACTGCGCCACGGGCGCACGACGATCTGGAAGCGCTTCGGCGTGCCGCACGGGATCAATGCCGGCGACGCGCTGTGCGCGATCAGTTATCTGACGTTGCTGCACGAGCACTCTCAGCTTCCCGCCGGGCGCGTGGTCGAGATGCTGCACGTGCTGCACGAAGCAAACCTCCAGATGTGCGAGGGACAGGGACTCGATATCGGCTTCGAAACGCGTTCGGTCGTGACGATGGCGCAATACCGCGAAATGATTGCCGGGAAGACCGGGGCGCTCTTCTCGGCATCGTGCGAGCTCGGTGCGCTGGCCGCCGGTTGCACGCGCGAACGCGCGCGAGACTATGCGCGCCTCGGGCGCGCCTACGGTCTGGCGTTTCAGATTCGCGATGATGTGCTCGGTACGTGGGGCTCGGCCGACGTGACCGGAAAGCCGAGCGGCGCCGATATCGCTCGCCGAAAGTGGAGCTTTCCGATCGTTTGGGCGCTCGGGACGCCGTTTTCACGCGATCGCGAGATCGTGGCCGGCGCCTATGACACGAACGCCCGCATCGGGCGCGAACACGTCGGAGATGTGATCGCGGCACTCGAGCGGCTTGGTGCGCGCATCGCAGCCGACGCGGCGCATGACGGTGCCCTCGATGACGCGAGTGCGCTGGCCGCCGACGCGCACATCGACGTCAACGGATCCATCCGCAGTTTTCTTGCGCTCGGTGCCCGGCGTGTTGCGTAGCGGCGTCTCCCGAATAGCGCCCGTAGCGGAGGGGCGCGAGCCTGTCACCGTTCTGTCGACGCCGCTCGTGCTCGGCGGCATGCTGCTGCTCGCGCTGCTCCTGCGGCTGCTTTTGGTCGGCGGCGCGGGCTTTACGAACGACGTGGCGACGTTCGAAGCTTGGACGTTGACGTTAGCAGCGCACCCGCTGCGCAGCTTCTACGGCGCCGCCGGTTTCGCCGACTATCCCCCCGGATATTTCTTCGTGCTCGCATTTGTGGGCCATGTCTATAAAATGTTCGTTCACGATGATCCGACGTGGAGCGCGCTCAAAGTTGCGATCAAATTGCCGGCGGTCATCATGGACCTCGTCGACAGCTGGCTGATCTTCATGCTCGTGCGCCGGTTTGCGTCCAAGACGTGGGCGTTCGGAGCAGCAGCCTTGTTCGCGTTCAATCCCGCCACGATCTTCATCTCGGCGTATTGGGGACAAGTCGACTCGGTCGCCGGCGGTTTGGCGCTCGGCTCGTTGCTCCTCATGCTCTCGGCCGAGCGGCACTCGGGACGGAAGCAAACCCTGTTGATCGTCAACGCGTGGCTGCTGCTCGCGTTCTCCGTGCTGATGAAGCCGCCGGCGATCGTACTCGCGCCGCTCTATCTCGCGTACATCTTAGCGACCGGCGATGGCGCGCTTCGGCTGCGCCGGGCGGTGGCCACGGCCTACGGCATCGTGGCGGCTCTGGTGCTCGCGTACCTGTGCGCGTTCGCTTTTCACGCGGGCGCAAATCCGCTCGACCAGTTCGCCTGGCTCTACGGCCGGTACCAGTACGCCTCGGGTGTCTATTCGTATAATTCGGTGAACGCTTTCAACCTCTACGTCGCCGCAGCCGGTCATTTTTGGCAGCCCGACGGGACCCTTATTCCTGACTGGACGTTCGGTAGCCACGTCGTAGGCCTTCCGCAGTACGCCTGGGGCATTGCGCTTTTCATCGGCGCGGTGCTGCTAGTCGTTTCGCGCTACGTGCAGCGGCGCGAACCGCTTGCGCTGGTCGAAGGTGCGATGATCCTTTCACTCGGTTATTTCGTGCTTTCGACGCGCATGCACGAGCGCTATATCTTTAACGCGGTCATGTTCGCGACGCCGCTCATCTTCATGCGCCGCCGTTATTTATACGCCGCGATCCTGTTGTCGTTGACGTTGCTCGCGAACCTTTACTATTCACTCGACTACCTCAACGTGATGACCGCGCACGTCGGCGGCGTCGACCCGACGAACTTGCTGCCGTGGCTGAGCCGGCCTGCCGCCCTGCTCAACGTCGCGACGTTCTTCTACCTCGGGTACGTATTCTTGGGGCCCGGCGGCGACGCGCTTGAAACGATCGATCTCGGCGCGAGCGCGAATTTCGCGATGGCACGGGTGCGCGCGTGGTTCTCGCCGCTCGAGGGCATCCAGGCGATGCGCCCGCTCGACTGGTGGGTCGCCTGTGGCATCACGCTTGTGGCCTTCATCGTAACCGTAATCGGTTACACGTTGCCGGCCGAGAAGATCTTCGATGAGATCTACTACGCGCGCGCGGGCGAAGAATATCTCGGACACAAAGAGATTTTTGAGTTCACGCATCCGCCGCTGACCAAGCTCGTCATCACGCTTTCGATGATGCTCTTCGGCGGCTTGCACGGCCTCGGCGATACGTCGGCCGGCTGGCGCTTCCTCAACCTCGTCATCGGGGCGCTGATGGTCTTCATCACGTACCTGTTCGCGAAGCGGCTGTTCGGCTCGACGCTCTTCGCGAGCATTGCGGCGTTTCTGCTGACGTTCGACGGTTTCCGTTTCGCGCAGGCGCGCATCGCAACACCGGAAATCACGGTCGCATTCTTCACCCTGTTAACGTTGTATGCGTTCTACCGCTTCTGGATTGCAAGCCAAGTGCGCGTCGCGCCGGTGGTCGATCTCCGCATCGCAAAGGCCGAAGCGATTGCGGTCGGCGCCGGACTGTTGCTCGCCGCAGGACTATCTGCTGTGCTTTTGCGCGGGCAATCGACGGCGGCACACGTCGTGCTCTTCCTTTACTTCGGCTCCGGCGCGTATGCCGCCGTGCGGCTCGCTGCGCCGCGCTTCCTGCGAGCCAAGACCGTGACGTCGTACGCCGATGGATCTCGGGTCCAGGGGAAGACGCTGTTCACGCCCGACGGCGGCACGGTCCCGCTCGAGCGTGGCGCTCCCGTGGCCGGTGCCGCTACGGTCGCTTCGAAGGACGGACTCACGTACGAGGCCCAAGGCCTGCGCATCGACTACGCGCGTGATGGATCGGTTCGCTATGCAACGGGCGAGGGCGAAGCGGTCTTCACGCAGGGAACGATGCGCGCCGGCGGCGCCACGCTGGATGGCCGGCGCGATGCGATGCGATGGCTGATCGTCCTTGCGCTTTCGGCCGGGTGTCTTGGCGCATCGAAGTGGAACGGGCTCTTCGACTTCTTCGTCGTCTGGCTGCTCGTGCTCTTCGTCGTCTCGCAGCGTTACTGGACGGCGCTCGCGCGCGCGCTTGGAATCGCGGGCGCCGAGCCGAGGGCGGCTGCGTGGGGCAATCCCCTCGGCTTCTCGGCGGACACGATCGTGACGTTGATGTTTTTCGTCGGCGCCACGATCTACGCACTATGCTACATCCCGTATTTCACGCTCGGGCACAACTTCGGGGATATGGTTTCACTGCAGCAGCAGATGTACATCTATCACGCCGATACCGTGGCCAAAGCCACGCACCCGTACTCATCGAAATGGTGGCAGTGGCCGCTCTTGCAGATTCCGATCTCGTACTACTATCACGATTTTCGCGTCGGCGCGGCCGTGTCCGACGGCAATGCGTGTTGTGTGGCTGAAGTGCTCGCTTTGCCGAACCCGCTGACATGGTGGCTCGGTTTGTTTTCAGTTCCGTTCATGGGCTGGATTGCGTGGCGCGAGAAACGCAAGGGACTGGCCTTGCTCTTCGTGGCGTACTTTCTCCAGTGGCTTCCCTGGATTACGTCGCCGCGCATCACGTTCGAGTACCACTTCTTTCCGAATCTTGCGATCATCATACTGGCCGACACGCTGCTCCTGGGGTGCCTGTGGCAACTCGGCACGCGCATTCTGCAGGGCATCAACTGGTATCGCATCGGCGTCGGGGTTTTTCTCGCGCTCTCGCTCGCGTCGTTCGTGTTCTTCTATCCGGTCGTTGCCGGCTCGCACGTCTCGTACAACGCCTGGAATGCGCGCATGTTGACGAACATTGGCGGCATCCAGTTGGAAGGCACTAACTGGATCAACCCGCACCCGGGGAAGTGAGCGATGTCCGGACATTCGAAATGGCACAACATCAAGCTGAAGAAGGGCAAGGTCGACGCGCAGCGCGGCGCGCTGTTCACGAAGCTTTCCAAAGAGCTGATCCTCGCGGCCAAAGGCGGCTCGCCCGATCCCGAAGCGAATTACCGCCTGAAAATGGCGGTTGAAAAAGCACGTGAGAATAACATGCCGCAAGACAACATCAAGCGCGCCGTCTCCCGGGCGACGGGTTCCGACGGCGAGCGTGAGATCGAAGAGATTCGCTATGAAGGGTACGGTCCGGCGGGAGTCGCCGTGATCGTCGATGCCGCGACCGACAACCGTAACCGTACGGCGGCGGAACTACGCTTTCTCTTTAGCCGGCACGGCGGTACGCTCGGCGAGAGCGGCTCGGTCGGCTGGATGTTCGAGCCGCGCGGACTGCTTGAAGTCGAGAACGGCAACCGCGACGAGGATGCGCTAACCGAAGCGGCGCTCGTGGACGGCGTGGTCGACGTGCACTTCGACGACGGTTCGGCCGAAGGCCGGTCGATCGTTGCGACGCAGCCCGAGGAGTTGGCGGCGGTGCGCGAGGCGCTGGTTCGTAACGGCCTGCGCGTGACCTCGATGGTACTCGGTGTCGAACCCAAGACGAGCGTGACTCCGGGGGAAGGCGATTTGCGCGAAGTGGTCGGACTGCTCGACGCGCTCGAAGAACATGAAGACGTGCAGCGCGTGTTCTCCAACACGAAGCTCGAGCTCGCGCAACTCGAAGCGCTCATCTGATGCGGCGCGTCGCTGTGGACGGCGGTGCTGCCGCAACGCGTTCGGGGCCGCACGCGCCCGCCTGGTGGGCGCGACAGGACTGGTGGTTTGCGCTTGCGCTCGCGTTTTTCGTGGGCGTCACCGTCTGGTTCGGCCGCGCGATCCAAGATTTCCTTACGCCGCCCGCCAAAACGGTCGCTGCTCCGGCGCTCGTCGGCCAGACGCTGTCCGACGCCGTCGGCACGGCGCAGAGCATGCGTCTGGCGGCATCGGTCGTGCAACGCACCCCGAGCGACCGTTATCCGCGCGATGTCGTCATGCGTCAAGATCCCGTCGCCGGGACGCAGGTGCGGCAGGGCCGACGCATTTCACTCGTGGTTTCGAACGGCGTGCAGATTTTACCGATGCCGGATCTGCGCTATGAGTCGCGGCGCGAACTCGGTCTCGACCTCTCGCACTACAAGTTGCAGCTCGGCAAGGTGAAAATCGTGCAGAGCGACGAGGTCCCTTCCGAGGCGGTGGTCGCTCAGGATCCGCCGCCTCTGACTTCCGTTCGCGCCGGCAGTATCGTCAACGTCGACATCGCCAAGGGCGGTCCGGAAACGATCCGCGTGCCGCGGTTCGTCGGCCGGACGATCGACGAAGCGCGGGAAGACGCCGCGAGAAGCCGCGTGCACTTCGGACAGATCGTCTGGACCCCGTTCGGCCGATACGGTCCGGCGCGCGGTGAAATCGTTGCACAGCGACCCGCCGCCGGAAGTAACATCGGATCGTTTCAGGCGGTCTCGGTGCAGGTCAGCGCGGGACCGCGCGAAGCGGGATATCTCGTTCGGCAGGTTCATGCGACGGCAACGGTGCCGCAAGACGCAGCCGCGCAGGACGGTAAGTCGCCGACGGTTCGCCTTGAAGTGCATGACGAGACGGGCACCTGGAACGTCTACAACGGCTACGCCGAGCCCAAACAAAAGCTCGATTTCAATCTGACCGTCGTGGGAACGGCCGAGCTCAATATCTTCGTCAACAACGAGTTGATCGATTCGACGAAACTCGGCGTCGAGCCGCCCGTGCAAGAATCGCAAAAACTCGGGCCGCCGCCCAAAGGCTCGCACGCGCAGCCGACTTCCGCGCCGCCGACTCCGCGATGAAGATTGCGCCCTCGTTGCTGTCGGCGGATTTCAGCCGGATCGCAGAGCAAATCGCCCTTGTCGAAGCTGCCGGTGCCGATTACTTGCACTTCGACATCATGGACGGCCGCTTCGTGCCGAATATCACGTGGGGACCGAAAATCGTCGGCGATCTGCGCAAGCTTTCGCCGCTCCCTTTCGACGTGCACCTGATGATCGTTGAGCCTGAGCGGTACGTCGATCATTTTCGCGAAGCCGGTGCCGACATCATCACGTTTCACCTCGAAGCGACGCCGCATGCGCAACGCCTGCTGACGCACATCCGCTCGCTCGGCGCCAAAGCGGGGATTTCGCTGTGTCCACAGACGCCGGCCGCAATGCTTGAGAACTTGATCGACGATCTCGATCTTATCCTGATCATGAGCGTCAATCCGGGTTTCGGTGGACAGAGCTACATCGGGAACTCGGCCAAAAAAGTGCGTGAGGCGCGTGCGCTGATCGATGCACGCAAGCCCGCCTGCGAACTCGAAATCGACGGCGGCATCGGGCGCAAGAATGTTGCCGAGGTCGTTTCTGCAGGCGTCGATATCGTCGTGATGGGCTCGAGCATTTTCGGCGCGGCGGATCCCGCGGGTGAACTGCAACATTTGCGCGCGCTCGGCACGCCGATGGCCGGCGCGCTGCGCTGAACGAAGACGCGCATGTCGCTGCGCTGAACGAAGACGCGTTGGTCGCGGCGCTACGCGCAATTGTCGAGGAACCGGCGTCCGCCGGGACGGCGGCACCGCGCGCTATCGTTGTCGGCATCGGCGACGATGCGGCGGTGTGGCAGCCCTCACGTTCGCATCTGTCGGTTATTACGACCGATGCTCTCGTTGACGGCGTGCATTTTCTTATGGACACCATGGAGCCTGGCGCGATCGGCCATCGTGCGCTTGCCTCCAATCTCTCCGACATCGCAGCCATGGGAGCGCGGCCGCTGCTCGCGACCGTAGCGCTCGGTGTCCCGCCGCAAACGAGCCAAGCATGGATCATCGGATGCTATCGCGGCATGGCAGCGTTAGCGGCGGAGCACCGAACCCGCATCGTCGGCGGCGACATCGTGCGCGCCCCGGCATTGACACTTTCGCTTACCGTCGTCGGCGAAGTTTCGCGCAGCCGGCTGAAGCGCCGCGATGGTGGACGACCCAAGGACGTTATCGCCGTGACCGGGGCGCTCGGGCTAAGCCGCGCGGGACTCGAGCTGACGCGCCGGCCCGCGCTCGGAGTCGGTGAACCGGCGCGCAGCCGGGCGCTCGCGGCGTTCGCGACGCCGCAGCCGCGGGTGCGCGAGGGCCGCTGGCTCGCGTCGTCGGCTGGGGTCCACGCGATGATGGATCTTTCGGACGGACTCTCGACGGATCTTGAGCGCCTTACGCGGGCCAGCGGCTGCGGCGCCGTCGTCGACGCGATTCCGGTGCATCGCCTGGTCCGCGCCGTGGCGGAGGCCGCCGGTGCAGCGCCCGATCACTATGCGCTCGACGGCGGCGAAGACTTCGAATTGCTCGTCAGCGTCGCGCCGCGGGCATTTCCCCATCTCGCTCGCCGCTTCGCAACCCGCTTCGGACGGCCGCTGCTTGCGGTCGGGTGCCTTGAAGCTAACCCGGGGGTGCGGCTTCAGACAGCGGGCACCGTTGGGGTCTTGCTACCGGCCGGTTACGATCATCTCGCCCAAAGGTGAACGGCTTCGAGCATCTTGTCAACTCGAGCGGCACAACAGCCGATTTCTCTCATGATGGAAGCAGCAGTAGTCTCCGGTTCTACCCAGGAAAGCGAGCGCAATCGTCGCGAGCCGACGGCGCATCCCGGCCCGACGATTCAGCGCGACTATCTCGATCCACTCCGGCTCAACGCCGCGTCGCTCGCGCCGCACATCGGCATGGACGGCGGTGTATTACGTGCGATGCTGGCCGGGGAGACGTCGATCGACGTGCCGACGGCAATTCGGCTTGGGCGCTCGCTGCAACTCAATCCCGTCATCATCATGGAACGCCAAACGCGTTACGATTTGGCTGTCCTGCGCGATAACGCGGAACTCGAAAGCATCGACGTGTTGCCGCGCGACGAAGACTTCCCGTTTCCGGAAACGGGGTTCTTGAGTGGCCGCCTCGCCGGATTGCGGGAAACCTGGGGCTATGGCGACGTCCGGCCGGAGACGCTAGGCTTTCTGGCGGACGCGGACTTCGATGGGCACGACCTGCGCCTGCGGCTGCACGAACTGCGCCCCGGAGCCCGCCTGCGCGTCTATGATCCCGAGGGTGACGTACTGTGGGTCGGCGTCGTGCTCGAGACGCTGCAGGGTCAGCCGCTTCTGCCGTGCGTGCGGCCGGGCGCATGGATCGGCTGGTTCGTGCAGCGTTACCGCGCCGACTTCATTCCGGCGCGATAACCAGCGCCGCCGCATCGCGCTCGACCGGGAAACCGCAGTCGAGCATAGCGCTCCGGGCCCGCACGTCGTGCTGCGGGACGAACGCCAGCAAGAGCGCATGGTCACGGCGCGCCTCCTGGCACGCTTCGCGTGGCTGCGAGGAAACGCCGCGCACCGAACCCTCCCGAACGAATGGCGCCGGGTCCGCCGGTACAGATCCCGCGATTCGCAGACGCGCCGGGTCGTGGTCGACAAGCCAGGTATAGACGTGCGTCCCGAAACGCCGGTCAAGCCGAGCCGCCTGAGCGTGCGAGTCGCTCGGTCCGCACCCCGCGATCCTCACGGAAACTATCACGGCACCGATCAGGAAAAGGGCGGAGCGACGATGTTTATTGAGCCGTCGGTTGAAAGAACGGGCGCCTCAAGCACGTTTAACGCGGCGAGAACGCAAGCACTGCGTGCAGGCCTTGATCGTCTTGTGCGTTCCCGACTCGTCCACGCGAATCGGCTGCAGGTTTGGCAGCCAGCGGCGCTTGGTTTTATTCATGGCGTGGCTGACGTTGTTGCCGGCCATCGGTCCCTTGCCGCACACGTCGCAGCGCTTGGCCATCGCGATCCCCTAACGTTCCGTCGTAAAATCGCCGGCACGGCGCCGACAACCTTGCGAGTCTAGCACGCAGCCATCCCGTCTGCAACGACTTGCAGGTAGGTGCTATGCCCTGCCGGATCGGCCTCCGCCGATTAGGAGTGGGTGCACGCCCGGGGCCAGAGCGCTCGCAGCCGATACGGCGTGGCTGCGCCCTGGGGCCGCGCCGGCCTCGGAGGCGGCTCGGCGCCGGGGAGAAGGTTTACGGCGGCGCGTATATCCGTGGTGCTGCACCGCCGATTCGCCGGCGGCTTGGAAGGTCGGAGTCTTCTTGAACGGTAGAATTCCGCGCATCGCCGTGGATGCGATGGGCGGAGATCACGCTCCCGAGGAGATCGTCGCCGGCGCGGCCTTGGCTGCCCGCGAAGGCTTCGGGCGCATGCTCGTCGTGGGCGATCGCGCGCAAATCTCACCGCTGCTCGCCGAGCACGGCGACGAGCAACTCGAACTCGTGCATGCCCCCGAGGCGGTGCCGATGGACGCCAACCCCGCGCAGGCGGTCCGCAACAGCGGCGCCACGTCGCTCGGTGTCGCTATCGATCTCGTGCGCGACGGCAAGGCGGATGCGGTCGTGTCGGCGGGAAACAGCGGCGCGTTCTTGGCGATCGCGCTCGTGCGGCTGCGCACGATTCCCGGTGTCGCCCGGCCCGCAATCGCCGTCGTCTATCCGGCCAAGTTCGGCCCGGTCGTCGTGCTCGACAGCGGTGCCAACGTCGATTGCCGTCCGGAGTGGCTGGCGCAGTTCGGCGTGATGGGCAGCGCCTACGCGCGCGCCGTGCTCGGTATCGCCGCGCCGAAAGTCGCGATCATCTCCGTGGGTGAGGAGCGCAACAAAGGCAATGCGCAGACGATCGAAGCGGCGCGCCTGCTCGAAGCTGCGCCGATCAATTTCATCGGCAATGCCGAAGGAAAAGACGTTCTCGTCAATCTCGCGGACGTGTTCGTAACCGACGGCTTCGTCGGCAACGTCATGCTCAAACTTTGCGAAGGCGCCGGCGTACTGATCACCGACATCGTCGTCGCCGAAGTAAAGTCGAGCGGTCCGCGGGAAAAGATCGGGGCCTGGCTCGTGCGTCCGGCGTTACGGCGCGTCCGCGCGAAGCTGAGCTACGAAACCTACGGCGGCGCGCCGCTGCTCGGGTTGCGCGGGAACTGCATCGTCGCACACGGGCGTGCGAATCGCACCGCGGTGCGCAGTGCAATTCGAGCCGCCGTCGCTGAAGTGCGCGAGGACGTCGTCGGGCGGATCGGCGAACTCGTGCGGCCGCTCGAGTGCGTCGAATAAACTCGCGCCCCCGCGGCGCACATGCCGCGTGGGAGGGCGGACTCTACGTCCACTTGCCCTTCTGTCCGTACGTGTGCCCGTACTGCGATTTTGCGAAGTGGCCGCTGCGGCGCAGCAGTGCCGAGCGCTATCTGCGCGCGCTTCACGAGGAGATCGCCGCCGCCGCCCCATTTCAGGCGCGGACGCTCTTCTTGGGTGGCGGCACGCCCAACACGTATCGGTCAGCACAGATCGCGGCGATGGTCAGACGCCTGTGCGAACGTTTCGCGCTGCCCGCGCATGCCGAAGCGACCATCGAGATGAACCCCGACCGCGAACTCTGCGCACCCGACGTCTTTGCCGCGTATGCGAACGCGGGGATCACGCGCGTGTCGTTCGGCGTGCAGTCGTTCGTGCCCGAAGAACTTGCCGTGCTCGGCCGGCGCCATTGCGCGGACGATGTCGCGGTCGCGGTCGAACGTGCACGCGAAGCGGGCATCGCAAATATCTCGCTCGACCTCATCTTCGGCGTTCCCGGGCAGACGGCATCATCGTGGCGGCGCTCGCTAGAAACGGCACTTGCTCTCGAGCCCCCGCACGTTTCCACCTACGGGCTGACGGTTGAGGAAAATACGCCGTTTGCCGCTTGGCAAGCGCGCCGGCCCGGCGACTTTATGAGTGCCGACGCCGAAGCGGAGCTCTATGCGCTCGCCATCGATACGCTTGAGACGGCGGGCTTCGAGCACTACGAGATCAGTAACTTCGCGCGGCCGGGCGCGCGTTGCGCGCACAACGAAAACTACTGGAAGAACGGCAGCTATCTCGGCCTTGGGGTCGGCGCCGCTTCGTATCTCGGCGGGTGCCGCGCGGTGCACACGCGCGATTTCGAAACGTATTGCGCGGCGCTTGAACGCGCCGCCGCCGTACCGAGCGAAGCCGAATGTTTGGAAGGCGCCGCGCAGCTGGGTGAAGCGACGATGCTCGCGCTGAGAACCGCCGACGGCGTCGACGTCGCGGCCTTTGCCGAGCGTTACGGAGTTGATTTCTTGCATCGGTACGCCGCCGTCCTCGACGACCTGAGCGCCGGCGGAGCACTGAACGTAACGTCGTCCCACGTTCGCTTGACGCGCCGCGGGCGGTTCATCGCGAACGATGTCTGCGGGGCCTTCGTGGCATGAGGGTGGCCGCGTCGGTCTTACGCGTTCTTTTCATGGCCGTGTTCGCCATCGCGGGTTTTCTGCTCGGGCGTGAAGCGTACATGCACCTGATATCGCTGCACGTAACGAACCAATCGTGGCTGCTCGCGCTCGAAATCGTGGCGCCGCTCGTCGGAGCGCTGGCGGGGCTGTTCGCGGCTCCCTACGCGCAAGCGCTCTTCGAAGTGGAACTCGACGCCGTTGAGGACGCCGTCGAACGTTTGACGCCGCAACAGATCCTCGGCGGCGTCGTCGGGTTGATCGCCGGACTCGTCATCGCATTTCTGATCAAGAACGTGCTCTTCGAAGTGATCGCCGGCGCCGGAGCCGCCGGCGCAATCGTTTCGCGCGTCTTCTACATCGTGCTCAGCGTGTTCGCGGCTTTCCTCGGCGCGCGCGTCGGTTCCAAGCAACGCTTGCCCAAGGTCGAAGGCGGCCGAAGTTCGGCCGGTGGCCAACCGAAGATCATCGACACCTCGGTTATCGTCGATGGTCGCGTGCTCGAAATCTTCGAGAGCGGCTTCCTCGAAGGACCGCTGGTCGTCCCGCGCTTCGTGCTGCGCGAACTGCAGACGATTGCCGATTCGGTCGACCCGCAGAAACGCATACGCGGGCGGCGCGGCCTTGAAGTGCTCGCAAAGCTTCAGGAACTCGTTGCGTTGCAGATCGAGGAACGCGACTACGACGACGTGGGCGGCGTCGATGCCAAGCTCGTGCGACTGGCACGCGAACGTGGCGGAAAGCTCGTGACCAACGACTACAATCTCAATCGCGTTGCGCACGTCGAGGGCGTCGTCGTGCTCAACGTCAACGAGTTAGCGGGCGCCGTTAAGCCCGTGCTGCTGCCCGGCGAGGAATTGCACGTGACGATCGTGCGCGACGGCAAAGAACCGCATCAGGGTGTCGGTTATCTCGACGACGGCACGATGGTCGTCGTCGAAAACGCACGACGCTTGATCGGCGAGGCCACCGACGTGCAGGTGACGAGCGTTCTGCAAACGGTCGCGGGGCGCATGATCTTCGCGAAGACCAAGCGCCCGGCTCCACTGGCGACGTGACCGTACGATGAAATTCGCAGTGGAGGACCCCGTGCGATCCGCGCGTGGGCTGCGGGGAGCCGTGGAGTGAGATTCTGTGCCGTCATCGTGGCGGCGGGCCGCGGGATGCGCTTTGGGCGCCCGAAGCAACTCGTTGAGATCGCGGGGCGGCCGCTGGCGGCATGGTCGCTTGCGACCTTCGGTGCGATGCCGGAAGTTAACGACCTAGTGATTGCGACCGAACCGGAGTCGCTCGGGACCTTCGAGCGGCTTGCGCGTGAGTTCGCACCGCGCTTGCATGCGGCGGTCGTCGCCGGCGGCGCGACGCGTCAGGAGAGCGTCGCGTGCGCGCTCGCAGCCGTTCCCGAACATTGCGACGCGGTGTTCGTGCACGACGGCGCGCGCCCACTCGTCGTTGCCGCCGACGTTCGTGCCGGCATGGCCGCGACGGCGACCGGCGTCGGGGCGGTACTCGCGGCGCCGGTCGTGGACACGATCAAGATGGTCGCCGCGGGAAGCGACCTTGTAACGCGGACGCTCGAACGCGCCGATTTGTGGGCCGCGCAGACGCCGCAGTTCGCTATGCTCGGCGATCTGCGGGCGGCCCATGCGAGCGCTCGCGTCGCGGGGTTCGAGGCCACGGACGACGCGATGCTACTCGAGCGCGCCGGCTACCATGTCGTCGTCGTTCCGTCGAGCGGCGAAAATTTTAAGGTGACGCTCGAAAGTGACCGCGACCTCGCCGAGGCCATTCTGCGCCGGCGCATGGCACTCGCTTGACGGCGGCGCCCTTCCGTGTCGGCCATGGATTCGATGCCCACCGGCTGGTCGCGGGGCGGCCGTTCATCCTCGGCGGCATCACCATTCCCTACGAGAAAGGTCTGCTCGGCCACTCGGATGCCGACGTGCTCGCGCACGCACTTTCCGACGCAATCCTCGGGGCGTGCGCGCTCGGAGATCTCGGCCGCCATTTTCCCGACACCGACCCGCGCTGGAAGGACGCCGATTCGATGGGCCTCCTCGCAGCATGCGCCACTCTAGTGCGCGAGGCGGGCTACGAACTGGGCAACCTCGATGCGACCGTGATCGTGCAGGCGCCCAAACTCGCTTCGTATCTCGGCGCCGTATGCGAGCGCGTCGCGGCCGTGCTGCGCATCGAAAGCAGCGCGGTGAGTGTTACAGCCAAAACGAGCGAGGGCATGGGGTACACCGGCGACGGCACCGGGATCGCCGCATACGCCGTCGCGCTCCTGTTCCGAACGCATATTTCATGACACCGATCGATCTCGCAAAGCCGCCCTTTAGTACGCCGCTCGGTCCGCAGGCGGTTCCGGATGTTGCCCGCGAGGCACTCGCCGAAGCGATGCAACGAACCGGTCTGCTCGACGATCCGGTGCCCGCCGCGGCATTGCGTTGGATCGAGACGTTTCTGGAGGCGTACCAAACGCAGTTGACAACCGTCGCGGACGCGCTGCCGCTTCTACGAGCATTGCGTGCCGAGGCTGTGATCGTGGCCGCCCTCGATCTCGAACGCCTGCGCAATCGTCAAGTGCTGTTCTTTCTGGATGCCGTCAGTCAGTACGTCGACGATCAGCCGGAACTGCGCGCGCTGCCGCTCGACCACGATCTGCGCGAGATCGCCTCCGAGTTCGGGCTCACGCCCGACGATGCGCTGTGGGCCGCGCGCGTTGCGCTGACTGGTGAAGTTGCCGGACCGCCGCTCGAGTTGCTGTTTCCGCTGCTCGGGCACGACCGCATCATGATGCGGATCGGGGCCGTCAACTCGCACGTGCTGCACGGGCGCGGCCTCGAACCGATCCGCTACGGCCCGGGCGGCGTTCCGTTTGCGACGATCGAAGGAAAACCGCCGGCATGAGCCTGTTTGCAGAAGTGCTCGGCGATTGGCGTGTGCCGGTCGAAAAAGATCCGGCCGCGCGCGGATACGTCGACGTACTGCTCTCGTATCCCGGTTTTCACGCGATAACGGCGCACCGCATCCTCCATCGCCTGTGGCGCGCGCGCATTCCGCTCTTGCCGCGCTTCCTCGCAAACGTCGTTCGCACGTTGACGGGCATTGAAATCCATCCCGCGGCGAAGATCGGTCAACGGTTCTTTATCGATCACGGCATGGGCGTCTTGATCGGTGAGACGACCGAAATCGGCGACGACGTGACGCTCTACAAGAACGTGACGCTCGGCGGCACGAGTCTAGGTCCCGGAAAACGTCACCCGACCTTGGGGAATAATGTCGTCGTCGGGACCAACGCTTCGGTGCTCGGTGCGATCGTCGTCGGCGACGGCGCCCGAATCGGCGCCGGTTCGGTCGTGGTGCGCGACGTGCCGCCCAATGCCACGGTGGTCGGCATTCCGGGTCGCATCGCGCTCCTCGACGGAAAGCCCGCTCGGGCACGGACGGCGCTCGTCGACATGCCCGATCCGGAAGGCATGGTCGTGCAGCAGCTCGCGGAGCGCATCACGGCCCTTGAAGCCAAGCTCGCGGAACTCGGCATACCGACGCAGGCACGTCGTGCCCCGGCCGTCAATCCGGCGATCTTCGATGATGTCTCTCCGGCTATATAACACGCGCACGCGTACGGTCGAACCGTTCGCTGCTCGCGACGGCGAGAATGTGCGTATGTACGTTTGCGGCTTGACGCCGTCGGCCGAAGCGCATCTCGGTCACGCTCGCTCGTTTTTGTTCTTCGACGTGTTGCGGCGATACCTCGTGCATCTCGGCTACCGCGTCACGTATGTGCGCAATGTGACCGATATCGACGATCGCAGCATCGCCGCGGCGCAGGCGGAAGGCGTTCTATTCAGCGACGTCGTCGAGCGTCATTTCTCGAGCTTCAATCGCTCGATGGACCGGCTGCACGTGCTCGAACCCGAGCACGAACCGCACGCGACCGCGTACATTGCGGAAATCATCGCGATGATCGCGGCCCTGATCGACGGCCGCCATGCGTACGTTGCAGCCGACGGCGTCTACTACGCGGTTGGTTCATTTGCGCGCTATGGCGCGCTCTCGGGGCGCAACACGGACGAGCTACTGATCGGCGCACGCATCGCTCCGGGCGAAGACAAACGCGACCCGCTGGATTTTGCATTGTGGAAATTCGCGAAGCCGGGCGAGCCCGCATGGAACGCGCCGTGGGGGACCGGGCGGCCCGGCTGGCACATCGAGTGCTCGGCGATGTCGCACGCGCTGCTAGGCGAACCGCTCGACATCCACGGCGGCGGTTTCGACTTGATTTTCCCGCACCACGAGAACGAGATCGCCCAGAGTGAAGCGCTCTACGCTGAGCCGCTGGCGAACGTTTGGGTTCACGGCGGCTTACTGCTTTTCGACGGGAAGAAGATGTCCAAGTCACTCGGGAACTTCGAGCCGCTCTCGGCGCTACTCGACCGTCACGATCCGCAGGCGATCAGGTTCCTATTTCTTCAGGCCGGATATCGTAAACCACTGAACTTTACCGAGGCGTCGATTGACGGCGCGACGACCGGCTTGCGCCGTCTGCAGAGCGCGTACGATGCGTTTCGTGCCGCGCCGCCCGGTCCAGCGTTGGCGCCAAGTGCGAGTCCAGCGGCGCCGGGACCGGCGACGCAAAGGTCGACCGTCCCGAATCCGGCGCGTGCGGCGGTTGAATCGTACGAACGCCGGTTTTTCGCAGCGCTCGACGACGACATGAACACGGCGGAGGCCGTTGCCGTACTCTTCGAGGTGACGAGCGACACGGCGCGGTTGCTCGATGTGCGCGCGGGGAGCGCCGCCGCAGCCTTCATGCACGAGGCACTCGGATTGCTCGGCTTGTCGCCGAACGAACGCAGCCACCACGCCGTGTCGTTGAGCGTGACCTTGCCGACCGTCTCCGACTCGCCAGGTGCACAAGTTCCGCATGCGACGGACGCGCGCGAGGGACAGGCCGCGGCGCGCCTCGGCCCCGATTTCGTTACACGCCTGCAGGGCCAGCTCGGCGACGTCATACGGCTCAATGGCTCGGCTGCGACCGCCGGTGCAGCGATTCGTGCGGTCATCGAAGCGCGCACCGCCGCGCGTGCGGCAAAAGATTTCGCGCTCGCCGATCGACTGCGTCGGGCGCTAGCCGAAAACGGCGTGACCCTTGCCGACTCGAAGGAGGGCGTTACGTGGAGCGTCGCCGGTTAGGTTCGAGCCGGCCGCCGCGACGCAAGGAACAGGTCGATCTCGACGACATCGTCTACGGTGTTCACGCCGTCGAAGAAGCGCTGGCGGCCGGGGAGCCGTTGCGGCGTCTCTACGTCGGCGACGAGCGCAAGCGAGACCCGGCTCTGCGTAAACTGCTCGACAATGCGAACGCAGCAGGGGTGACGGTGCGTTACGAGAGCCGCACGTTTTTCTCACAGTTTCCGTATCGCGCCCATCAGAGCGTCGTCGCCTTCGGCGCGCCCTTCGGTTATGCGTCGCTCGACGAAGCGATCGCGGCCCCGCGTGCGGGTCAGGCGCTCTTCGTCGTGCTCGACCATATCACCGATCCGCACAATGCCGGCGCCATTATTCGCTCAGCCGAAGGCGCCGGCGCGAGTGCCGCCGTGATTCCCGAACGGCGCTCGGCCGGCGTCAATGCAACCGTGCGAAAAGCGGCGGCGGGTGCTGCAGCCCATTTACCGATCGCGCGCGTTTCCAACGTGGCCGGGGCGCTGCGCACGCTTAAGAAGGCCCGCGTGTGGGTCGCGGGCGCGGCCGTGGGCGACGGTGCGGTCGACTATACGGAGGCCGATCTCGGCGGCGATCTCGCGATCGTGATCGGTGCCGAAGGCCATGGCATCTCGCCCATCGTGCGCAAGGAGTGTGACTTCCTCGTTCGCATCCCGCTCTTTGGGACGCTCGACTCTCTGAACGCGTCGGTCGCAGCCGGAATACTGCTGTTCGAAGCGCGCCGGCAACGCAGGTCCGCAGCCCCTCCCTAATCGCAAGGATCGCGGCGGCCCGGCGGCGTCCCGGTATCTTGTCGCCACGGCAATCGGACAGTCCGATAAGCGCGAAGCTACAAGAACTCCGAGGGCTTCAGCGCCGCTCGCAACGGTAAAGTGTGTTCCCAGTCAGTCCGATACAGACGTAAAGCGCGCAACTCGGTGGCCGCTTGCACGTTGGCCTTGACGCTAATATCGATCCCGTTAAGCGGCTGCAGCGGCGGTGGCGGCGGCGGGTTTCTGGGACTCAGCCCAGGGCCGACCGGCAACATCACGATTACGGACGCCACGAGCGGAGCCGTCCTGACAACTTCGGCGAGCAACCCGGATATGGTTACGGGACTACGCTTTGCGATTGGAATCTACGAGAAAAGTTTCGGTGGTCCGTACTCGGTGACCAACGTCGGCTCAACGAATGTGGCGACCCTTGCCAACGCGGCCCCGACGCCGCCGGGAACACCTCAAGTTCCCGCATTCTATCCCTATGACTTCAATGTGCCTTGCTTTCAGCCGCACGTCCAGAATGATCCGAATAGCCAAACCAATGTGATCACCTTTACCGGGGACAACGCGAATGGCAAGCCCTACGCCTACCCCAACGGACCGCCTGCAGGTTCGGACGCGAGTTCGGCCGGGAATCCATGCCACTCAGGCGAGCTTGAAACGTGGGCAATCTCGGACTCACGGGGCCACAGCGTCTACTTCTACGACGAAGAGCCGTAAGAAGCCGAGCGCTCGGCTCGGCGCCCAGCTTCAGTCTTGACGCTCTTGCAGGACCCTCCTATAATGTATTGATGTGGACGGCTCGACGGGCTCCGGCTCGCGACTTCGTCCACATCGTTTGCTAGGGGGAACAACTGAAATGGGGCTTGCGCAGACCGCGCCCGACGTGCTCGAGTACCACGAGCGAGCCGACGAGGATTTGGTCTCATCCGCCAAGGCGGGAGACAATCTGGCGATGGAGTTCTTGCTCAATAAATACAAGAACTTTGTCCGCATCAAGGCCAAAAGTTACTTTTTGATCGGCGCCGACCGCGAGGATATCATCCAGGAAGGGATGATCGGTCTTTACAAGGCGGTCCGCGATTTCAAAGCCGATAAACTTTCGAGTTTTCGCGCGTTCGCCGAGCTCTGCATCACGCGGCAAATCATCACCGCGATCAAGACGGCGACGCGCCAAAAACACATTCCGCTCAACCAGTACATTTCGCTCAACAAGCCGATCTACGACGAGGACAGCGAACGCACGCTGCTCGACGTGATGGCATCGCAGAAAATGTCCGATCCTGAAGAGCTGGTCATCAATCAAGAAGTCTCCGAGGACATCAAGGAGCGCATCCAAGAGAACCTTTCGGATCTCGAATCCCAAGTGCTGCTCTCATACCTCGAAGGCAAGAGCTATCAGGAAATGGCGCGCGATCTGAGTCGCCACGTGAAGTCGATCGACAACGCTCTGCAACGCGTGAAGCGGAAGATCGAAAAGAACCTTGCGGAGATCGAGTTGCCGTAACGATCCAGTTGCCGTAATGGTAAGGTAACGAACTAACAAGGGCGCTTTTTTGTGGCGCCTTTGTTGTTCCTTGTGCCATTGGGGTGGCACATGTAAGCGTTATGCTTTACGGCATGAGGGTCAAAAAAGTGAACCCGCTTTGCAAGGCGGGATGCGGGATGCATGTGAAGCGATCTTTCTACACGTATTGTTCCGTAAAGTGCCAGCAGAGATACCAATATCAGCAACGTATCGAGCGTTTCTTGCGCGGGGAGCACCCAGCTTTCGCGTTTACGGGAGGCGGCTTCGTTCGGCGGTATCTCATGGAGTTCCATAATGAACGCTGCGCTCGCTGTGGTTGGAACGAACGCCATCCCGTCACTGGTCTAGTTCCTCTCGAAATCGAGCACATTGACGGATGCTGGCAAAACGCTCGACCGCAAAACTTAACGTTGCTCTGTCCGAACTGCCACAGTTTAACGCCGACGTTCAAGGCACTCAACCGCGGCAAAGGAAGAGAAATGCGTGAAGCCTGGAGAAAACCGATCGAAGAAAGCGCCGACGTAGCTTAGTTGGCCAAAGCAGCAGTTTTGTAAACTGCCTATCGCCGGTTCGAATCCGGCCGTCGGCTTCTCCACAGAGGACCCTTACGTTGCCCGACGTATCGGACGTAATCCAACAAGGGTAGGTGGCCGAGTGGTTAAAGGCGACAGACTGTAAATCTGTTCCGCTCAGCGGTACGCTGGTTCGAATCCAGCCCTGCCCACTGCGCGGGCGTTGCATAATGGTAATGCCTCTGCCTTCCAAGCAGAAGTCGCGAGTTCGACTCTCGCCGCCCGCTCCAATCCGCAGACGACGCCCTCGTAGCTCAGTGGCAGAGCGCGTCCTTGGTAAGGACGAGGCCATGGGTTCAATCCCCATCGAGGGCTCAGCGACTCATCAGACCGGATCGAAGGCGCCCTTCACGATCATCGCCTCCCCGATCTCGCGTGCTTGACGGAGCGTCTCCGAAGTACCGGCCTCATGACCGGATGCAATCAGCGTCGCGAGCTCCTCATCGAAGATACGCGACACCCCTTCCGGTGTGTGCATGCCGTGCGCAACACGCTGAGCAATCATCAATCGGTAGATGCGGTCGGTCGCGAGATCTTCCATGTAGCCGTCGAGTAGGCTCGCACCCTTGCCGTTGAGATAACCGTTGCGATAACGGATGACCGTCCGGACCGCGGCACGTGTCCCATCCACCGTCGTCTCACCGACGCCGGCAACGGACGGGCGTAAGTCGGGATGCGGGTCAAAGTCGGCACGATACGTGTCCAACTGATTTGGTTCCGGAAATTGCGCGACTGCGATCGCATTCTGGTCGGGATGCCCCGTCCACGCACCGTCCATGAGGCAGACCGCCTCATTCTTCTTGTCCTGAGCGAGGACGCGTAGCGCGCGCTCGTTGAGTTCGGCATCTTCGCGGCTCGGATAGAGCGCCGTCATGCCGCCGATCGCGAGCATGCCGTGCTTGTGACAGATCGAGGGGATCAGCGTCCGCAGATTCTGGAAGAACGCGACGTCGTGCGGGATGGTGTTACGGTCGGGCAGCACCCAACGCGGATCGTCGAGATTGAAGTGGATGAGGCTTGCCATATAATCCCAGCGCCCGAGATTGAGCCCGAGCAGATGTTCGCGCAAGTTGTACGCGAACTCTTCGAGTTGGAACGCGAGCGGGTGCGCCTCGCACAGCGCCATGCATTTAATGTAGTCGCGTGGCTGCCCCTTGAGTCCAGCGAGCGCGGCAAACACGTCGCGCCACCACAGCGCCTCTTCGGCCGATTCGGACTTCGGAATATAGATGCACAGCGGATGTTTCAGCCGCGAAAGATCGAGCTGGTACACCAAGAGCGCGAGATCGAAGAGCGACGCGGATGTCGCCTCGGGATAGAGGCCGGCTTGACCGAGATGTAGTCCGCGGATGCGCGTGAAGGTCACCGTCGGCGACTCCTTGATGCCGACGGTCCGTCCGCGCTTTTGATCGTCGTACGTCAGCTCACCGTAGAGCGCAGCCATGATATTGCGAATGCCGAGCAACGTATGATCCCACTGATTGGCCATCGAATCTTCGAGATCGAGCATCACGCCGGGTGCCCCGGAGTTGAGCATCTTCACGACGAGCTCGGCTTCGTCGGCTGGTCCCGTCATCTGATTGCGTTGATCGCCGCACCACACCGGCAGTTCGATGCGCCATGTATCGGTCGTGGCCGGCGAGGGCGCGCGATAGGCAGGGCGGTCGCCGAGCTGCGACGCCAGGAGGACGACCTTACGCGCCGCCGCCAACTCTTGCTGTCGAGGCGTGAAGCGCTCGTGCAGCGGCCGGTAAAACGCGGCGAAGCCGTCGGGCAGATTCCGTTCCAGCGAAATCCCTTCGGGCGCACGGTTCATTGGCGGCAAGGCGGTTGGCGCAACACTCAACGAGACACTCCTATGCGAAGCATACCGGCGCGAACCGGAGGATGATCGAGCTCTTTGCTTGGAACACAAGCCGGCAGCCTGCGCCCGTAGCTCAAACGGATAGAGCGAGGGACTCCTAAGCCCTAGGTTGGACGTTCGAATCGTCTCGGGCGCACAGCGCCGCTTAAGATTCCGGCTCGGCCGAAACCAGAACGAAGTCGCCCGTGCGTTCGCGGGCCACCGTAAAGACGATCGGGCGGCAACAAACGGGACAGTCCTCGATCAGACGCTGTTTCGAGCCACCGCCCGGATCGATGCCGACGGCATTGTCTTCGAAGCATGCCGGGCAGGTGTAGCTGACGTCGGTCTCAAGCGGCATCCCCGGCAGTCTTCGGCGGCCGCTACACTCGTCCCGGGATCGTTTGCCCCGTGCTGCTTCTCGTGTTATAATGAAGCTCGGAACGGACTGCGCGTCCGTTTTCTTCATGTTCTCCAGCCGCCCGGTTAGGAAACGAGATGGCGAAAAAAGAGACCCGCGTTATGATCGTACTGGCATGCCAGCATTGTAAACGCCGCAACTACAACACGCAGAAGAACAAGCAGCACAACACCGAGCGCCTCGAGCTTTCCAAGTACTGCCGCTTCTGCCGCTGCGCCCGCGCGCACCGCGAAACCCGCTAGCAGCACATCGTGCCGCCAAGGCCGAATACCCCCGAACCCAGCGGTGGAAAGCCGCGGTGGACTCAAAGGGCGGTAGCTCAATTGGTAGAGTTGCGGTCTCCAAAACCGTCGGTTGCAGGTTCGAGTCCTGTCCGCCCTGCCACAACGTCGTACGAGGGAGCACGAGTCGCATGAACAGGCCAACGGGAGGAAGCGGGACGACGATACGGACGGGCCCGGGCCGGCCGCCGGCGCGCCCGCCGACCCTCGACCGTGCTGCTCGCCGCCAGAGCGCCGAACGCTTCGTGCGCGATCTCGTCAACGAGATGCGGCGCGTCACGTGGCCGAGCCGCCCGGAATGGGTTTCGGCGACGATCCTCACGATCGCGCTCGTTATCTCCGTCGGACTCTACACTTATATTGCCGATCAGCTCTTCGGGCTACTTTTCGGTCTACTCCATAAATAATCTTACAAGGCGTTTTCGTGGAAGAAACACTTCAAGCACCAACCGGCTCCGCGGCGACGGTAGCCCCTAAGAAAGACGAGCGTCGCAGATGGTTCGTCATTCACACGTACTCCGGTTACGAGAATAAGGTCAAGGCCAACCTCGAACGCCGCATCCATTCGATGAACATGCAGGAGAAGATATTCCGCGTGCTCGTCCCGATGGAAGACGAAGTGGAATTCAAGGACGGCAAGCGCAAGATTACGCCGAAGAAGGTTTTCCCCGGCTACGTTCTCGTCGAGATGGATATGGACGATCAATCCTGGTACGTCGTTCGTAATACGTCGGGCGTGACGGGATTTGTCGGCTCGCCCGGCGCAGGCGAAAAGCCCGTTCCCCTGCAGGAAAAAGAAGTCAAGACGATTCTCAAGCAGATGGGAATCGAGACGCCCAAACTCAAGATTGATTTCGCGAAGGCCGATCGCGTGAAGGTCACGAGCGGCCCGTTTTTCGACTTCACCGGCATCGTCGACGAGATCCAGCCGGAGAAGGAAAAAGTTCGCGCGCTTATCTCGATTTTCGGCCGCGAAACGCCGGTGGAACTCGAGTTCTATCAGATCGAAAAAGTGTGAAAATGTGCGCCGTCGGCAATACCCCGGCCGCGGCGCTTTTAGATCGGGGGGAGAGTGTCGCGAAGCGGCATTTCAAAAGGAGCATATATGGCAAAGAGAGTCGTCGGTAAGATCGGTCTACAACTCAACGCCGGCAAAGCGACGCCGGCACCGCCGGTAGGGCCCGCGCTCGGACCGTACTCACTGAACATCATGGCGTTCTGCAAAGAGTACAACGAGCGCACGCAGTCTCAGGCGGGCATGGTGATCCCCGTTGAGATCACGGTCTATGAGGACCGTACCTTCACGTTCGTCACCAAAACCCCGCCGGCAAGCTTCCTGATCAAGAAAGCGATCGGTATCGAGTCTGGTTCCGCGATCCCCAATCGCAACAAGGTCGGCAAGATCAGCGAGAAGCAGCTGCGTGATATCGCCGAAACGAAGATGGCCGACCTCAACGCCAACGACGTTGATATGGCCATGCGCATCATCTCGGGCACGGCGCGTTCGATGGGCGTCGAAGTGACGGCGTAATGGCGCAGCAACACGGCAAGAAGTACCGCGCCCGCGCAGCATCGTTCGATTCCGCGAAGCTGCACGACATCTCGGAAGCAACCGCGACCGTCAAACGCAATGCAACGGCAAAGTTCGATGAGACGGTAGAGATTCACGTTCGCCTAGGCGTCGACCCCAAGAAGAGCGATCAGAACGTGCGCGGGACGGTCCTCCTGCCCCACGGCACCGGCCGCACGGTGCGCGTGATCGCGTTCGCCAAGGACGACCGCGCGCGCGATGCCGAGGCCGCGGGCGCTGATATCGTCGGCGAGCAGGATCTCATCGATCGCATCAAAGCCGGCTTCACGGATTTCGACGTCGCGGTCGCGACGCCCGACATGATGGGAGCGGTCGGTTCCAATCTTGGGCGCATCCTCGCGCAGAAGATGCCCAATCCGAAGTCCGGCACCGTAACGCCGAACATCGGCAACGCGATCCGCGACATCAAGGCCGGCAAAGTCGAATACCGTCTGGACAAGACGGGCATCGTGCATACGATCGTCGGCAAGGCGAGCTTCGGCGAGGCCGAGCTGGCAGACAACGTCACGACCTTGCTCGACGCGCTCATGCGCGCGAAACCGGCGGCCTCGAAAGGCACCTACGTGCGTAGCGTGACCTTGACGAGCACGATGGGTCCCGGCGTCAAGGTGGACCCTAATCGAATCAAGGCGACCGCCGCAACGGCATAGGCAACGCAGGGATGAGCGACTTCATCGTCGTCCGAAATCCCGACTCGGAAAGTTCGCTGCCTTTCCTCGTGCACGTGCCGATTGACGGCGGCTTGTGGTTCAAGACGAAGGAGGCGTGGCCGCGTTCAGCGCGCGTGTATTGTCATCCGGTCGACGCGCCTCCGAGTCACGGTCTCGACGTGCTCGAATGCATTCCCGTTCAGCTGTGCGTTCGCCGCGGCCCCGCGATCGACCTGATCCTCGCGCGGGCAACCAACAAGCGTTCGCAATTCGTGTTTACGGCGTCTCGCTGGCGGTCGCTCATCCTGTGGCAGACGACGAAGGTGTCGGCTCTGGCCCGGCCGGGCGCGCGCATCCCGTACGCGCGCGCTTCCGCGCAGCCGGTGATCTGCATCGACACGCGTGAGAAATACGGATACCGATTTGCCGAACATGACGTCGTCCGCACCCGGGCTGCCCTCCCGGTAGGCGACTACGCGATCGTGCTGGAGAAGACGTGCGTGGCCGCGGTCGAGCGCAAAACGCTTGAGGACCTAACGAGTTCCATCAATGACGGGCGTCTAAATTTCGCGATGGCGGAACTCGCGGCGCTCAAAGCCGCCGCCGTCGTCGTCGAAGGTGCGTACTCGGCGCTGCTGCGTCACCAATATACGCGCCCGGGTCACTTGGTGGACATGCTCGCGCGGCTGCAAGTGCGCTATCCGATGGTTCCGATCGTCTTTATGGAATCGCGCAAGTTCGCAGAAGAATGGACGTACCGGTTTTTGCGCGCGGCCGAAGCGATGCACGGCCCGGTGGAACTACCGTTCAGCGCCGCTCCGCCGCCGCAAGGGACTCCCGAACCGAAACGGCGTCGCGCCCGCCGAACCAAACCGTCCTCCGGTCTCCGAGACGCCTCGGAGCCGCCCGTGCACTGAAGTCGCATCGGGGCGCTTGACCTCCGTAGAAGCCTCCGCTATGATAACGAACGGCTCCGATGATCGTAGGTCCGCCTTTCCGGCGGTTAATGCGCGAGCGCCTACCGAGGATGACGTTCACGAGACGACGGCTTACCCTGACCTTGAGCAGGGATGAGTCGCAACGGTACGGGTGGCGCTCATCGCATAATCGGAGCGCCCTTTTTCTGCGAAAGTAACAACCCGATGCCTACCGAAAAAAAGGGACAGACGATCGAAGAGCTGCGCAAGCGGCTCGCCGACGCAAAATATCTGTTCTTTACCAATTACGCGGGACTCACAGTCGGCGAAATTACGCGGCTGCGGACGGAACTTCGCAAAGACGGCTCGAGCTACGCCGTCGTCAAGAATACGCTGTTCTCGCTTGCCGCGGGGGACGAGCTCGCCAGTAAGTTCGAAGGGTTCCTTGCTGGTCCGACGGGCGTCGTCTTCGCAGCGGCCGACCCGGTCGAGCCGGCCAAAGCTCTCAAGCAGTTCTCCGACGGGGTCAAGACGCTCGAAGTCAAGGCCGCTTACGTCGATGGCCAGATCATCGACGCGGCGCAGGTGCAAGCCCTAGCTGCATTGCCGGGCAAACCCCAGCTGCAAGCACAGGTTCTCGGTCTCTTGGCGAGCCCGCTGCGCGGTTTCGTCGGCGTTCTCGCAGCCAATCCCGGCGGCTTGGTCCGCCTGCTGTCCGCCCGCGAGAAGCAGCTCGCCGAACCAGCCGCCGCATAGCGGAGCATCTCACTAACGCGACGGCGATGCGATGCATCGACGTCGCTACTCGAAACGCTCGACGAGAGCAAACTTTCCTCCGCGCCGTAGCGCAGCGGAGGCGCTAGACAGGAGTCCAGTCATGGCAGTTGCCGATCTCATCTCAGAAGTTGAGAAGCTAACAGTTCTCGAGCTCAATGAACTCGTCAAGTCCCTCGAAGAGAAGTGGGGCGTTAGCGCAGCTGCGCCGGTTGCGGCTGCGGCGGCGCCCGGTGCCGGAGCGGCGGCCCCGGCCGCTGCGGCTGAGAAGACGGAGTTCGACGCGGTGCTGACCGAAGTCGGTGCCGAGAAGATCAAAGTCATCAAAGCGGTGCGTGAACTCACGAGCCTCGGCCTGACGGAAGCGAAAGCATTCGTCGAGAGCGCGCCCAAGCCCATCAAGACGGGCGTCCCGCGCGATGAAGCCGAGCAGATCAAGGCGAAGTTGGCCGAGGTCGGCGCGACGGTCGAGGTTCGTTAACCTGACTCTTGCGCAACCTTGAGTGCAGGAGAGCCGCGACATCGTCGCGGCTCTCTGTGCACGACTAGGCGAAACGGGGCTCGCCGCTTATTGCCTCGCGATCATGAGGATCGCGCTTACTGCCCCGTGATCGTCGTCGTGTCGCTCGGTGAAGTCGGCAATTTCGCGCGTGCCGGAGACACGGCAGCGTTACCGTGCGGTGAGCAGCAGTAGTGTGCGGGACCGCGTGCAACGGCGCGCCTCCTTGTCGTCCGGTTCCGCGCCCTCTTGTAGGCCGTCGTCGGGGCGCCGAGCGGCGTTGCCGTCGCTATGTTCGGTGAGTAGCGACCGAAGAGCGAGGGGTCCGACCGGAACTGGTTTTCGAGTAACGCGATGCGATGCTGATCGCTCGGATGGTCGGAGAGAAACTCCATCTGACCGCCGGTATCGGCTTTCTCGAAATTCTCGAAGAGCCAGACCATACCCCACGGATTGGAGCCCGCTTGCGCGCACGTGATCGCGCCCTTGTGGTCGGCGTTTGCTTCGACCGTCCGTGAGAAGCCGCTCGTAAAGCTGCCGTAAGCGACGTTTTCGCCGATCTGCCCGAGACCGCTGCGGCTCAATCCGGTGAGCGCGCCGATGATGCCGATGGCCATGCCGGTATTCTGCGCCTTTACGTTCTCGTTGATAACGTCGTGATGGATGTCATGTGAAGTTTCGTGGCACAGCACGCCGGCCAGTTCTTCTTTGTTCTGCGCGAACTTCAAGAGAGCGTTGGTTACATAGACGTTACCGCCCGGAACCGCAAAGGCGTTGGGCTGCGATTCGTTGACGAGGATGAAGTGGAAGGGAAAGTCGTACTGAGGGTCGGCGACTTGCGCGATCCGCGCCGCAATCGGATCCAAGAGCGCGTATCCGCTCGGATCGCTCGCGCGTGAGATAATCTCGCCCTTCTGCCGTAGCTGCTGATAGACTTGCGCCCCGATCTGCGCTTCGGTATCGTGTTCGCTTTGGGCTATGGCCGCCGTCGGAAGCGCCGTCCCCGTTGCCAACAGTGCTGCGAGCGCCAAACCTTGTAGTCGTTTCATCATTCCTTCCATCGGCGGTGCACCATGCATCCGCTAGTCCCAGAAACGGCCGCGGGGACGCGTTCGTTCTGGGACCGAGCTTGGAGTGCACCCGTGCCGGGCGCATGAACCCCGGAGTGACTTACTCGGGCGGGCGAATCTCGTTGGCTTCGAGGTCCTTCCGGGCGCCGCGATCGCTCCAGAAGCCCGTCGTCGAGCCGAGTCCTCCACCCGCCTGACCCACTCCCGTGCCGCGGTCCAAGTCGTCCCCTTGTCCGGGGACCGTATCAGTCGTCGACGGATAGCGTTCGAACGTCTCACCCTGCGCGCCGATAACGTGCGATGCGCTGCGGGACAGAATCGATCCGGCTTCGTCGGCGCGCGCGGCGGCTTCGACAACGATCACGGCACCATCGGCCGGCACCGCTTCGTCGATCTCCGCTGCGTCGGCATCGCTCAAGCCGCGTTCCACGAGCGACGCGCGCAGCGAGCGCTGGCCGCTGAAATAGCGCCCGATTACCCCGACGACCCCGTCGCTCGACTCGGCGACCGCGTGCTGAGCGTAGAATTGATTGGACCCGAATGTCGCCGCCGTCTCATCGCCTGCAGCTGCTTTCGTGACCGCCATCCAGGCCGAGCCGAAACCGTTCTTTTTTAGTTCATCGAAGCACGAGTCCGCGCTCGGCTTATCGGCAAACGTCGCGGCGACGACCCCGTTCTTGGATTGCATGTCCCTTGTTACCGCGCTCGACGCAATTCTATGCATGAATGGGGTATGATGACGGACCGACATGAATGAGCAGAACGCAGACCCCGTAGCGCGCAACCAGGGCGCCAATAACGCACCCGCCGGTCAGGACGGCGCGAACCAGCGGGAAAACCTTCGGCAAGAGCGCGCGAAGGCCGAGCGACGCGAGGAGACTCAGCGTTTCAAGTTCGGTGCGCGTGCGTTCGTGGCACGGCACCTTGGACTAGTGTCGCTCGTCCTCGTCGTGCTCATCGTCGCGTATGCGGCGATCCTCACGGCGGCCTGGCATAAAGGCGCTCAGGGCGATGCGGCGGCCGATCCTCGTCATGATTATACGGCTCACGCAAATCAGCAAGGAGGTTCGGGGAACAGCGCAGGCGCTTCGGGCGGCGGCGCAGCGCAGGGCTCGTCAGGTTCAGCGGCAGGCGGTGGCACCGCGTCGAGCGGAGGCGCGGGCTCAACCGGCAGTTCGCAGAGCGGCGGCACCGGTTCAAAAGGGATGGACGGCTCGGCTTCGACGTCGGACGGATCGTCATCGAACGGTGGATCCTCGCGCGCCAACCAAAACATGGGCGCGAATCAGAACGGCACGCAGGCGAACGGTGGAAACCAAAACGCTGGAAATGCAAACGGCAACGGCGCGAGCGGCGCCGGCTCCAACGGTGGGCCCGGCGCTTCAGCTGCGAACGGGCCGTCGGACAGCGGCGTTTCGAATTCTTCAGGCGGCTCCGCTCGGGGCAACAATGTCAATGGATCGCCACGAGGGGCGACGTCTAACGGCTCCGGTGGGAACGCACTGGCCCCCTCGAACGGCTCCTACTCCGGAACCTCACGCGGCGGTACGTCGTCGTCGAACGGAACCGCAAACGGCCCGACCGCAAACGGCGCGAACGTCGGCAACCCGAATTCAAACCTTCCCGACCAGAGCGGTCCTCGCGCGAACGCGGCGATCGGAGTTCGGGGCGCGCAACCTCCTGGGCCGATGGTAAACGGTCGGCCCGCGGCGCCGGGCGCTAACGGTGCGAACGGCACCAACGGAACCGGCGCGAACGGTGCCAACGGTGCCAACGGTGCCAACGGAACGAGCGGCAGCGGCAGCTCAGGGACAAGCGGCTCCGGCGCAGGCGGGGGGACGAGCGGCGGAGGCGGCCACTAGAATAAAGTGGCCCTCGGTTCGCGAACTGGTTCGACACTGCCCGCAGCGAAGCGTGCTCTCTATTCGGATGCAGCGCGCGGAATGTCAGCGTGTCGGATGGATCGTTAAAAGAAGATGCCGCTGATCATCGACCACGTTGATCTACGCGTCCATGATCGCGCCGCTGCGACAGCGTTTTACGACTCTTTCCTCTCCGTTCGGCGCTGTCAAGCGCGACGGCGGTGAATTCACGACTTGGCGTATCCCGCCGGTTGTCGGCGGAATAGACGATGCCCCGGATAACTTTGGCATAGTAGAGGATCGTCACCACATGCCCGGCGCTGTGAGGATTGCGTTTAAGGCTCCATCGCGCAACTCCGTCGACGAAATTGCAAGAATTTCTCGTCTCGCAAGGTACGGCCGAGGTCGAGATCGACGACGGTATCTACGGCGACGGGTACTACGGCGTCTTCTTCGAGGACCCCGACGGCAACCGATTGGAGGTCTGCGTTAACGACGGCTAACCGCAAGTTCAAGTCGAGCGATATCAACGACGAGCGGTTAGGCCAAACCGTGGAGGCACCCGTTCTCCCGCGGGTGATAGCCGTTCAGTCCAATCGCGGGAGCAAACGTACGGTCAGATCGTCCGGCGGCAGAAGTGTGAAGACGCGATGCGCGGCATCGGCTCAAGAGAACCTTGGCGCAGGGGTCCCGACGTCGCCATTTATAACAATGCCGACGCCCCGAAAGGCCGACCCTCCTCGACGTGTGAATCGCTCACCGCATGACATCACTCGATTTGCGGGCCGCTCCCCCGCGGTCACCACGTTCCGAGCTTGCAAGCGTCGTCTTTCTTCCGCGCTCAATCGATAAAGTGCGGGCGTCGCTGCCGGGCGGCGATCCCGGTCCTTACCGCATCACCGGCTTTTCGGAGCAAATGCTCGAGACGCTCGGCATTTCGCTTGACGCCTTTACCGATGCGGTGAGACGCGCGCAGAACGATGCAGACGTAGCGGCCTTCGTTTCTAGCGCAAGCAGCGCCGAAGCACGCGAACGTTGGAATATGTTCATCAACGCCCGCGAGCCGCTAGGCGGCAACCGCGAAGAAGCCTATGGAATCTTTCCCTGGTTGCGTTCGCGCCCCGATCTCGTCCTGGCACTCGACGTCCTTGCGGAAGACGACGTGCAGACGTTCAAGTGAAGCCTGGACGCGATGACGATTCAGTGTCACCGCGGCTTAGTTTCGTGCGACGGCAGACGACTAGTGATGAAGCCGGAGATGCGAGCAGCAGCGGGCGGATCCAGGTTCGCTAATACCGCGATAACGTAGTCTGGGCCCGGGCAAATCTCCAGCTCGCCGCTCATGCCGGGGGCACCGCCGCTATGACCGAAACACCGTGCGCCGTTGATTGTCTGATCTGCAAAGCCCAATGCATAACGTCCATCGGGAGTATCGACCTTGCCGCGCGTCAGCATCTCCGTATATCGCGAATCGAGCAGCTTATGATCCCGCAACGCAATTGCGAATCGTAAAAGATCGTTTACCGTCGAATATCCCCCTCCAGCCGACGTACCGCGATACGGTAACGTGTCAGCATTGGGCTGCAAGCGATCGCCATTCATTTTTGTGTAGCCGATGCTGCGATGTGCCACAGGCTGATCTTCGGGCTCCGAGCCGGTCGACGCCATACCTGCCGGCACATAAACGTGTTCGCGGACATAATCGTAATAGCTCTGGCCCGTCACTCGCTCGATCACGAAGCCGAGCAAAATGAACCCATAGTTGCTGTATTTCCAACGGTTACCCGGCTTGAATTCCGGTCCGCGGCTGCCATAGAGTTTCACGTAGTCACCGAGCGTGCGTAATTGCAGCCGATGCGCTGCGAACTGCGGTCCGAAGATGTCGCCGGTACCACCCGTATGGGTGAGGAGTTCTTGTATGCTCACCTTCGCTGCGAGGTTCTTGTTGGGGTAGTCGGGCACGTACTTTCCGAATGGCTCGTTAAGCGCAACTTTGCCGGCCTGTACGAGTTGCAATATCGCTACGCCCGTGATCATCTTGTTCATGGAACCGATGCGAAACCGCGTGTCTAGCGTGTTGGAGATTTTGTGCTCCCGGTCGGCAAGACCGTACGCCTGCGCGAAGATCGGCGTGTCGCCATGCGCCACCAAGATGGCACCGGAAAAGCGATCGGCTGCAGCCTCCTCATCCATTTTGCCGTGGAGCGCCGTTGTCAACTCACTCTGGCTCAGATGCGGCAACGGGAACTCTGCCGGCCGCGGAATCGCCTGCACGTCCACGCCGGCGATCCGCTCGGGTGCAGCGTCTGGGACTCGCAGCGTTAGCCGTCCGAACTGATCCGACAGACGCTCTTGTACCAAAGCCACGATCTTTTTGGGCGTCGACACCTCGACTTTTCGCAGATCGAAACCGCCGGTCATCTCCCGAAACTGCATGTCCTGATCCAGCTCCTTCATTTCCGAAGGAAACGTGCTTTGCAGAAACTGCCGGTATGCGTCGCGGTCACCGCGATCGAAGGCTTGCAGCCAGGCGCTAAGGGCGTGACCCGCCGGCGTATCGGGCACCGCCAGCTGCGCCGACGCGACCGCCGTGCCTAACGCGAAAAGGAGGCAAGCTCGGTAGAACACAGGTCGTAACGATCTCCTAACTCTTGACGAATGGAGCGCATGGCTCATTCGGCTGCATTTCACTTTAATGCGTCGCGTCCGGGCGCTCCGACTGCGCGATCATCGCGTTCTTTACATGCGCAAGCTCCGCAGGCGTCAACGTGCTTCTTAGCACGATAACGCCCTCGTGGCCGATGAGCCACTGTAAGCCTTCGTGCGCCGCCACGCCGCCTACCCGAAGCGCTTGGGGATTCACCTTACTGCAAATGCCGCATATTTCAAGCGAGTAAGTACCACGCGCGCGCTTAGGTGAACTGCCGAGCGTCTCTGGATTCGCTAACACGATGTCCAGGATATGGTTGGAGCGACGCCACGCGCCGGGGAGGTTGTATTGGAGCAGAAGCGCGCTCGGCCCGGCCGTCAAGAGCTCGGTCGGCGTCGTGCCTGCGGGCAATCCCGCCGGAAGTACAACGGAAAAGTCAGCATGGCGAGCGGCCGAACGGAGGTCCTCGGCCGTCGGGTCTTTTGTACGGTCGAGTCGATCGGTCGACAGTTGCGTTGGGCCCGATGGATTGAAAAACACGTGTGTCCCGCTCAAGACTTCCGCGCCGGCGGCAACCGCCGCGACGGAAACCCCGGCCAGGAGCGCGGTGATAAGGCCTTTCCGCCGCTTTCCGTATCCGAGAAGCTCGTGTGGGCGAAATTCCGCAGCCGCAGCATTTCGTATCGCGGCAAGCGGAATCGCGGGGACGGGCATAAGCTCGCGCGCGCCCCTGCATCGATCATCGAAATCAGATCGCATCGGGCCGTACCTCGCTAAAAGCGTGAGAAGTACGTTCGGGGCTATCACTCAAGAGCGGATGCAAACGTCGCTTGGCGATCATAAGACGGAACCGCACGGTGCCGGCCGGTATTCGCAGAACGGAAGCGATCTCGCGGCTCGAGAGATCTTCGAAGTAGCGGAGCACGATGACGTCGCGCAAATTTTGGGGCAGAGCCAAAAGAGCGCGCCAGACGTCCATCGACTCGGTTTGATCGGCAATATTTGGTGCCGGTTCTGTCGTGTGCTCCGCTCGAGCCCGTCGCCGTTTGAGCTCCGACGCCTCACGAACCACGATGCGATAGAACCACACGCGAAACGCGGCGGGGCTTCGCAGTGACGCAATGGTCCGGTACAGGATGATGCAAGCCTCTTGGGCCGCATCTTCGGCACCCTGCTGTTCGCCCAAGATCGCACGCGCCAAACGATAGGCATCGGGCCAGATCGCTTCCACGAGCCGTTCAATCTGGGCTGGGCCGCCGTCTCTCGCGGCCTCGACAAGTTCCCTCGGCATCGGGGTTGGCATCAAGTCCTCCACTGGGGGAATTCGCTTCTCATCCTATTAGAGGTGCTGAGATGCTCGATCTGTTGGCGCCCGGACCCGTGCCGTTTTTTCGGCCACACCTGGTACCCCACGGCAGCCATACCGTGGCAGTGAATTGGACGGATATTAGTGGTCACCGAACAGTCTTCAGTGAACAGTCTTCAATGCGTCAGTCTCAAAGATCGCGACAAGAAATCATTCGGTGGAGGGCAATGCGCCATTACGAAACTTTAATGGCGTAATGCCGTATACGCGCCATGCCGCCGGCCAGTCCCATGCGGACGGCGAGCTGCTACGCTGAACCGCTAGATGATGTGATGGCGAGAGCGAAAGTGACGGCGGGCGGCCGAATCAACCTGCTGGCCGATATTCGGAAGAAGTATGGCCTCGCGCGCGGCGGCGAGGTCCCCGTCGAGGACGCCGGTGATGCGATCATGTTACGAACGCTCGAGCAAGTCGTAACCCGGGCGCAGGAAATCAGCCGCCGACTCATCGCTGGACATTCGGGCGCCTCCGTGGATGACTTTCTGATAGAGCGGGCGCGCGAAGCGGATTACGAGTGGGCATCCGGTGCTCGACGCCTCGGCGCACTCGCCCTTTTGTTGGGCGAAACGGGCGGGGACGCCGTCAAGGCGGTGCTCGACGCAGCGATCATGGGCGTCGTGAATCTGGCCGAAGTCGTTAGCCATTACGCCAAGCTCGGGGCGAGCCGCGCAGACATCGAGGCCATGTTGCGTCCGCCCGACTGCGAGCAGCGAAGCCGACGTGAGGCAGTAGATTCGAGACATTGACCACTCCTGAAAGGTAGTTCGAAACCGGAGCCTCGTCGGAAGACGAGACCGGAGCGAGTCGAGCCGTTTCACACGTGCATCTCCGCTAGCAAAAACTCGCGGCCCCATGAAGCGTGTCGCAGCGCGAACGCGTCCGCGAGATCATCGGAATGTCCGCGAGCAAAACTGACGGCCCCATTGAAGCATCGTGTTGCAGCGTCAGCTCACGGCGCACGCAGAAAATTCCGCGAGCAGAAAGTCGCGGCCGCATTGAAGCATGCTTGCGTGCGGATTGGCGATCGTTGCAAGCGTAATTTCCGCGAGCAAAAACTCGTGGCCCCGTTGAAGCCATGAAGTGAGTCATCTTCAAAGGACCGCGTGTCCGCGCCCTAGTACGACGAGGAGTCGCAAGATACGCCGCGGAGGGGCCTGTTCAAGATGGACGGCGTTCGAAAAACTATAGCGAGCCATCCCGCGAGCCCTTTTCAAATCACCGTCTCTCCAGCCGTTCGGGCGCTCATCTTGTCGCCTCCCGAGGGTTCGGCGGTCAAGGCGGCACGAGAGTTCGGGTTTAATGTCGTCGGCCTTGCGATCAAACTCGCAACCACGAACCCCGATGAACGTATTAAAATCCTCGACGACCGGATCGAAGAATGCCGGAAATTACGTAAAGCGCTGCACCCGTGAGCATATATAACATCTTAACGGGTCTCCACGATGCCGACGTCCACTTTGTCGTCGTCGGCATGGTCGCCGGTCAGATACACGGATCACGACAGCTGACCGAAGACATCGACATTGTCTACGATCCAAGTGCCGAAAATATGGCCACACTCGTGCGCTATCTCTCAGCAATCAATGCCTATATTCAAGAGCTCTGGCCACAAGAGGGCTTCGCCTCACCTCTATCACTCGAACGCCTGCAGGTCGCAGAGAGCCTTACGCTCGGTTCCGACGAGGGAGAGATCGACCTGCTGCATCGTATTGATGGCGTCGGATCCTATCAGAACGTCCTCGATGCAAGCCAAACCGTCTCGATCGCAGATCGCGATATTCTCGTCCTCAGCGTCGAAGCGGTAATCGCTTCCAAGCGTGCTAGCAACCGTCAAAAAGACCTTTTACACCTCCCTGAGCTGGAAGCCATCGCCGAAATCAGAAACGCACAAAGGCGAGAGCGCGAAGGTCCCACCCGTTAAGCCCGCGCGGGCCGAACGGTAGGGAACGGGCACGGTCGATACGCGCCGCGTCGCTGAGGACGTAGCGATAGGTCGTCCCGCTCTCCCTCCCGTTAGCGACTGTCCTGACGGCTGGGGCCCGTTAGTGCACGAGGAAGCCGACCAGCAGCAGTGCCACGATATTGAAGACCTTGATCATCGGGTTGATGGCTGGCCCCGCCGTATCTTTATAGGGATCCCCGACCGTGTCGCCGGTAACCGCGGCGGCATGTGCCGGAGACCCTTTCCCGCCGTAGTTTCCATCCTCGATGAACTTTTTGGCGTTGTCCCAGGCGCCGCCGCCGCTCGTCATTGCGAGCGCAAGAAAGAGGCCCGTAACGATCGTGCCGAGCAGTGCACCGCCCATCAATTTGCCGCCGCCGAAATCCGGCAGAATGTTTGCAAGCAGCACGATGATCGCCGGCACGCCGATCGGAATGAGCGCCGGCAGGATCATCTCCCGCAGCGCCGCGCGCGTAACGATGTCGACCGTCGTGCCGTAGTTCGGCTTTTGTGTGCCGTCCATGATGCCCGGCATCTCACGAAATTGACGGCGCACTTCTTCGACGACCGCACCTCCCGCGCGCCCGACCGACTGCATCGATAGCGAAGCGAACAGAAACGGGCACAGTCCGCCGATGAAAAGCCCGCACAGTACGTACGGGTCGCCGATGTCGAAGAACGAGTTGAAGAGGTTGCTGCTCGGAACGTTGCAAACCGCCGTCGCGTGAGCGTGGCACTTATCGGAAAGCTCTTGCAGGAACGAAGCGAAGAGCACGACGGCCGCGAGCGCAGCTGAACCGATCGCGTAGCCTTTGGTGACCGCCTTGGTCGTGTTGCCGACGGCGTCGAGCGGGTCGGTCACGTTACGAACGGCTTCGGGCATATCGGCCATCTCGGCGATGCCGCCGGCATTGTCGGTGATCGGTCCGAAGGAATCGATCGCGACGATGATGCCCGCCATGGAGAGCATCGCCATGACGGCGATTGCGACGCCGTAGAGTCCGGCAAGCGCGTTCGAAACGAGAATGCCTGCAACGATCGTAAGTGCCGGCAGCGCCGTCGCCTGCATGGAAACGGCAAGTCCGGCGATGATGTTGGTCGCGTGTCCGGTAACCGAAGCCGAGGCGATCCCCTTGACCGGCGCAAACTGCGTTCCCGTATAGTATTCGGTGATGAAAGTGATGAGCCCCGTGACGAGCAGTCCGACAACGGCGCAGATCCAGATAGCGAGCGATGAAATTGAAGTGCCGGTCGATGTCGTGACGACGCCCGAGAACTCGTCGCGCGTGACGAAATAGAATCCGGCCGCTGCAAGGACACCCGCCACGATCAAGCCGCGGTACAGCGCGCCCATGATCGCGGTTCCTTTTGGATTGCGACCGCTCATGCGTACGAAGAACGTGCCGATGATGGATGCGACGATCGAGACCGCCCCGAGAATCAGCGGAAACGTCGTCGCACTCGGCAGCGCGCGACCGAGTATCAGATGTCCCAGCAGCATCGCTGCGACCGTGGTAACGACGTAGGTTTCGAAGAGGTCGGCTGCCATGCCGGCGCAGTCGCCGACGTTGTCGCCGACGTTGTCCGCAATCACCGCGGGGTTGCGCGGATCGTCTTCGGGGATGCCGGCTTCGACCTTCCCGACGAGATCGGCGCCGACATCGGCAGCCTTCGTGAAAATGCCGCCGCCCAACCGCGCGAACACGGAGATGAGAGAACAGCCGAAGGCCAGGCCGATGAGTGCGTCGAGGGAGTCACTGACGGGCGACGCGGCATTCGCGTTGACTCGAAGCATGATCGCGTAGTAGCCGCTGACCGCGATCAGACCCAAGCCGACGACGAGAAGACCCGTTACCGCGCCGCCGCGGAATGCGAGCGCGAGCGCCGGCGGCAACCCGCCCCGTGCGGCTTCGGCGGTGCGCACGTTCGCGCGCACCGAAACGAGCATGCCGATGAATCCAGCCGCGCCCGACAGCACCGCGCCGATCACGAACCCAAGCGCTGCCTCCCAGCCGAGCGGCCGCGGAGCGATCGCGATAAGTATGGCGAGAACGACCGCCACGACGGCGATTGTCATATACTGACGCCGTAAGAACGCCATCGCACCCTCTTGGATGGCTCCGGCAATCTCTTGCATGCGCGCATTACCGGGTGACTGACGCAGCACGATGCTGATCAAAAAGACGCCATAAATGATGGCGAGAACTCCGGCGGCCAAGCCGAACTCGATGGCTTCCGATGCGACCAACGTATGTGCCTACCTTATAAGGTCGTACGAGGACGGTCGTACGTGAAGACGGCTCCGTAAGTGCGCGGAGCCCAATGAACGTTTTGCGTTTACCCCCACGCAAACGCTCTCCTTGTAGAAAACTCTCCGGACTCGGACCACGCGACCGCGCGATGGTGAATCCACCCCGAACGTAGTGGAACCGGCGCGGAAAACAAAGCCCGACCGCGAAGCGAAGTCAGCCGATGCAGGACGTCGAGTTCGTAGTAGTCGGGTGCGGGCCCGCAGGCGGGACCGCCGCCCGGGAGGCAGCACGCGCCGGAGTGGAGACCCTGGTCCTTGAACGGGACCCGGTCGTCGGCGCCAAACGCGTATGCGCGGCCGGTTTACGCCCCGGTTTCTGCGAGATGTTCGACCTGCCGCTTTCCATTGTGCACTGCAACCCGCCGACGATTTCGCTGCGCGGACTTTCCGGCAAGCGCTTCGACTTTCCGGTCGGCACCGCGCACACGACCACCCGAGAAGAACTCGATGGAACGATCGCCGCGCTGGCTCGTCAAGAAGGAGCGGAGATCCGGACCGGAGCCCTCTTTCGCGGTTACGAACGCGACGGCGCGCGAACGATCGTGGAGTTCGCCGACCTGCAAAGCGGAGCGCGCCACAAGGTCCGCGCCCGGTCGGTCCTCCTTGCGCAGGGGTCGAGCGCCCGGCTGGAAACGCGGCCGCTGGCATACGAAGACTGGGCCGCGGGACTGATCACCTGTTACCAGTATCGCGTCTACCTCGATACTCGGGCGATCGACGAAACGTACCACGTCCTCGAAATGCACTATTACCTGACGCATGCCGGGCGCAACGTCATCGCGTGGATGTTTCCCAAGCGCGATCACCTTTCCATTGGCCTCGGCGTCGCCGGAAAGATGTCCGGCAAAGAACTGCGCGCCGAACTCGATGCATTTCTTCCTACGGTGGCGGCGCGGCTGTTCCCAAACGTCGGCTACAGCGTGCGAGAGGAGGGAAATCTCCTCTACGGCGGCGCGCCGCGACCGCGTATCAGCGACGGCGACGTAATGGTCGCCGGTACGGCGGCGGGTCTGGTCGATGCGACGACCGGTGAAGGCATCCATGAAGCGGCTATGTCGGGCCGTGTCGCGGCCCAAGCTGTGGCCGCTGCGCACCTCGGCAAGAACGTTGCGCCCGGCGCACAGTACGAGCGGACGTTGAAGGGGATGTTCTACGGCAGGCTGCGGCACCGCCACAAATTGATGACGATCCTCGAACGCAAGCCCAAACGGTTCGACGTGCTCTTCGAGCAGCTCGCCCGGGCCCCACGCTTCGCCGCGATGCTGCAGCGCGACCGAAACGATTTCTCGCTGACCGAATGGGCCTATCTCTATGCCCAGGCCGCCCTCTTCTCGGTCCGCGCACTCCACATCTAGCCCCCGTTTTCGAGGGTCCCGCGCCACGGTGACGAAGAACGGCCGACGTTGAAGGCCGACGTCCGCTCGCAATACGTTATCGCGGGTACCGCGTATTCGCGGGAAGAGGTCATCCATCGCTACATTCACTTGGTGAAGTACGTGGCGGGCCGTATCTCGGTCAACCTGCCGCCGAACGTCGAGCTCAACGACCTCATCAACGACGGAGTCCTCGGGCTGATCGATGCCATCGAGAAGTACGATGACGATCGCGGCGTCAAGTTTGAAACGTACGCGATTACTCGCATTCACGGCGCTATCCTCGACGCGCTGCGGGCGCTAGACTGGGTACCGCGCGCGGTGCGCCAGAAAGCGCGCGAACTGGAGCGTACGCAGCACGCTCTCGAGGCGGAACTCGGTCGCCAGCCGCGCCATGAGGAGGTGGCCGATCGCATGGGCGTCGGCCTCAAGGAACTCGAAACGTTGCAACAGCGGGTGCGCGGAACGGCACTGCTGTCGCTCGAAGAACGTTTGCCGAGCGATCGCGGAAGCGACATTCCGCTCATGGACACCCTTTCCGGCGACGAAGGCTACCTTGGCGCCGACGTCGAGCAGCACGAAGTTCGGGAGGCGCTGGTCAAAGCGGTCGAGTCGCTCTCGAAACAAGAGCGCACCGTGATCTCGCTGTATTATTTCGAAGGTCAGACCCTCAAAGACATCAAGGCCGCGCTCGGCGTCTCCGAATCGCGTGTTTCGCAGATTCACGCGCAAGCGGTCATCCATCTGCGCCAGAAATTGCGCGTGCTGCGCAGCGATCTCGGCTTCCGAGAAAACGATCCGACGATCAAGCAGAAGTACGTCCGCCGCCCGGGATCGGCCGGCACGGAGATCGCGCGCTGACGCTTCGTTTGCGCGGTTCCGCGGAGCCGCCGCTCTTTTCGGCCCTTACGTTAGCCGCGGAGCATGGTGAAAAGCTAGTCGCGGGCAATGGCGATTGCGACCGCGACGGGAACGTGACCTTACACCGCGGCTGGCTTGCGCGAGAACGAGCCGACGCGCTGTTGGCGTCGATCCGAGCGTCGACGACGTGGGTCCAGGAGCGACGGAAGATGTACGATCGCTTCGTCGACGTGCCACGCGAGCAAGCCTGGTACGGCGACGATCGCGAACGGCCGTTCACGCCGGAACTGTCTGCGCTGCGCGAGGAACTCCAACTGTTCACCGGAGCACGCTTCGTGTATGTCCTACTCAACCGGTATCGCGACGGACGCGACAGCGTGGCATGGCATAACGACCGTGAGGCCCATGGTCTCGCTCACCCCGTGATCGCATCCCTCACCTTGGGTGCGACGCGCGCGTTCGACCTGCGACCCAAACGTGAGCGAGCCGAAGTGATCAGTATCGACCTCGACCACGGCGATCTGCTGGTCATGCGCGGCGCGACGCAAACGCACTGGGAACACCGCATCCGCAAAGACCCCCGCATCCACGGTGAACGGATCAACCTAACGTTCCGGCAGCAGCCCGCCTAAATTCTATTGCTTGCCGTAACGTTGACCGCTGACGAGCTTCAAGCCGGCAGCGATTGTAAAATCCGGTGTTGGCGCGTCGTTTCGGTCTAGGATTCGGTTGCCGTGAACGCTTCGTGCACCGGTCCGTGCGCTGGCTCGTTGAGCAGCCTGAGCGTCACGTCTGGAGCGACAGCGTCGAGTGCATCGATCAGAAGCGCTGCGGATTCCGGGTCGCGTGCACCCACGTCGAGCAGTGTCGCACGCCCGCCGCTGCGCCGGAGAAACGCGTATGCGTGCGGGGCCGCGTCGTCTCCGATGGTGAGTCGTTCACACGGCGATGCCGCTGCCACGCTTTGCGGCTCGCTGCCAGCATGTCGACGGCTTTCGCGCCACACGCGCGATCCCGCGCCCGTCGCATGCGCGCTCCCAATGGCGTGCGGAATCGGTCGCCAGCGGCGCGCGCGACCAGACGACAAGCTCATCCACGACCGCAAAGCCGGCGCGTTTGTAGAGCGCGATCGCGGGGGCATTGCGCAGGAGCACTTCTAGCTCGACCCTCGCAGCGCCGGCACGGTGACAGACCGCAAGCACGTCTTCGAGATAGCGCCGCGCCAAGCCGCGGCCGCGAAATTCGGGCACAACGCCGAATCCGCCGACCCAAGCGCGCTGGTCTCGAAAGCCGAGCAGCGCTACGCCCGAGAGCTTACCGTCGACGGTCCAGCGCGGCGAACGCGAGAGGTCGATCGTATTGCGTTCGACATGATCGGCAAAGCTCTGTGCCGTCATCGTAGGCTCATCGCTGTACAGCTCGCCGCGGAACGACGCGTTGAACGCGTCGACGTCGACTGGCTGCGAGAAGACTTCTATGAGATCAACCGCTTTAGGCTCATGCACGCACGGCGCTTCGACCATAACGTTGGGCTGACTTGCTGACCCGAAACGGCTCCCAATGAAGGCGACGGCGAGACGCCTGCGCGCCTCGCCGTCACTACGAGTTCGGAGCGCGAAGCGGAACGCTAAAGCAACTCCCACATCGGCACGACATCCGCGTCGTTCGAGTGGCCGAGCGGCGCGAGATCGAATCCTTGCAAGATCGTGCGCAGTAGCGAGTAGTGGTTCAGGGGGATT